>Ga0209373_10000081_pt1 | contig 210308 bp, 191 predicted proteins | sample Higcelweek5metaG_FD_187173 | JGI IMG/M metagenome (GOLD analysis project Ga0209373, IMG submission 187173) | Freshwater pond sediment microbial communities from the University of Edinburgh, under environmental carbon perturbations - High... | ecosystem: Environmental > Aquatic > Freshwater >... | reverse complement strand
CGCTCAAATTCCTCGCTCCCGCCCTGATCGCTGGCCTGATTTCCGGCGTCGCCCTGCAGGCTTCGGCCCAGACCTCCACCGCCACCACTCCGGCGACCACCACCGAAGCCGCGACACCGGCCAAGGAGCACGGCAAGGAACAGGCCAAGGAACACGAAAAGGGTCACGAAAAGGACCACGGCAAAGAGCAGGGTAAGGAAGCCCCGAAGGACGCCGCCAAGGATGGCGCCAAGGCGCCGACCGCCCCGACGGACAAGGCCGCTCCGGCGACCACCGCCCCGGCCAAGACCCAGCAGTAACCCCCAGGATTGCATGGCGCGCCGCGCCTCTCCTGCCTCTCTCTTTCAAGGACATCAGTCATTATGCGCACGTCGCTCAAATTCCTCGCTCCCGCCCTGATCGCTGGCCTGATTTCCGGCGTCGCCCTGCAGGCTTCGGCCCAGACCTCCACCGCCACCACTCCGGCGACCACCACCGAAGCCGCGACACCGGCCAAGGAACAGGCCCCGGCCAAGGAGCACGGCAAGGAACAGGCCAAGGAACACGAAAAGGACCACGGCAAGGAGCAGGGCAAGGAAGCCCCGAAGGACGCCGCCAAGGATGGCGCCAAGGCGCCGACCGCCCCGACGGACAAGGCCGCTCCGGCCCCGACCACCCCGGCCAAGACGCAGCAGTAACTGTTGATGGCCCTGGACACCCCTCCCGCAAGGCACCTGCGGGAGGGGTGCCCGTTTTCAGGCCATCGACCGTATCAGGGTAGATCACTCCTGTTGCCGAAAAAGGATTTCTCCCATGGCTCTCCTGTCCCGCCATCTGCTGGCCGTTGCCGCTACCGGGGCCATGATTGCTCTGACAGCCCCGCAGGCCGCTCTGGCCGCTGACCTGCCCGGTGCTGCCGACATGGCCGCACAGCTGAAAAAGGCCAATGCCGAAAAAGCTGAAAAAGCCCGCAAGCAGGACGACCGTAACAAGGCCGCCGCCCGCAAGGCGGTCAAGGCCAAGAAAGAAGACAGTGACAGCAGCAGCAGCTCATCAAGCAGTTCGTCTTCAGATACGACCGGCGGGCCGGGCAATAATTAGTATTTTGTGCGTTTGCCTCTGACGGACAGTTCAGGCAAGGTGCGACCCTGTTGCCGTTTCCTCTGGCCTGCACGGGCCGGGTGAAGCCGGTATTGCGCCCCACAAGACAGGATTCGCCAGCCATGACCGTCTATTTCATCGGAGCCGGACCGGGAGCCCCCGATCTGATCACCGTTCGCGGCCTTCGCCTGATTGAACAGTGCCCGGTGTGTCTGTATGCCGGATCACTGGTTCCGGCTGAAATTGTCGCTGCGGCTCCGGCAACGGCGCAGGTGGTTGATACCGCAGCCCTTGATCTTGACCAGATCATCGACCTGATCACCGCCGCCCATGCCAAAGGGCAGGACGTCGCCCGCGTCCATTCCGGCGACCCGTCGATCTATGGTGCCATTGCCGAACAGATGCGCCGTCTTGACGCGCTGGGGATTGCCTATGATGTGGTCCCCGGTGTTCCGGCCTTTGCCGCCGCCGCCGCCGTCATCCAGCGCGAACTGACCCTGCCCGACATCAGCCAGACCATCATCCTGACCCGCACCGCCGTCCGCTCGTCCTCCATGCCGGAAGGGCAGGACCTGACCACGCTGGGGCAGGCCCGCGCCACCATGGCCATTCACCTGTCGATCAACAACCTCGCCAAGGTGGTCAAGGAACTGTCGCCCTTTTATGGCGAAGACTGCCCGGTGGTGGTGGTCTATCGCGCCACTTGGCCCGATCAGGCCATTTTGCGTGGCACACTGGGAACCATCCGCGAGCAGGTGAAAGCCAGCGGCATGACCCGCACCGCCCTGATCATGGTCGGGCAGGTGTTCGGCGACAGCGAATTCACCGATTCCAAACTGTATGACGCCGCCCACAGCCACATCCTGCGCCCGGCCCGCGAGGCGTAACAGCCCGTTTGCAGGCAAAAAAAGACCCCCGGTCGGGGAGAGATCCGGCCGGGGGTAAAGAGAGGGAGGAAAGAGACTGGATGTCACACCACATCCAGCCGGAGGAAACGCCGGATAACACACCAAATACAAAACACACAGCCAACCGACCTGTTGGCAAAACCGGAACGGCAGGCGTAAAGACCTCTGCCTTGCCAGACCCGAAAGGGGATACCGGCCCTACAAGGCTTCGATGCCAGTCTCGCCGGTGCGGATCCGCACCACCTCGGTGCAGTCGGTGACGAAAATCTTGCCATCACCGATGCGCCCGGTCCGAGCCTGATTCTGGATGGTTGCCACCACCTGATCGACCTGATCATCGGTCACCACCACTTCCAGCTTCATCTTTGGCAGATAGCTGATCTCGTACTCGGCACCACGATACATTTCAGACTGCCCCTTTTGTCGGCCAAAGCCTTTGACTTCGGTGGCAGTCATGCCGTGCAGGCCCATCGCCACGAGCACTTCGCGGACTTCATCGAGCTTGAACGGTTTGATGACGGCAGTGATGAGTTTCATGATCGTTTTTCTGGCCAAAGCCTACCCTGTTCGACGAAACATCATTCAAAAGTCATGCCAACTCACCGGAAAGCAGGGAATGGCCCATTCGGGGGATACCCTGCGCCTCTCCGACGGATTGGCGTGGATACTTTTTATGCAATGACCCTTTTTTAATCATTTTGTACTCTTTCCAAAGAGATCCACGCCCCGCCGAAACGCTGGACAACCCCCTGTCACCGGTCCACAGTGCGGCGGTTTCTTTCCTTTGCCGCAGTGTTGCAGGAGACACGCCCATGTCCTCTTCCACTCCCCTTGCCTCCTCTGGGGCCACCCTGACCACCGACGTGCTGATCATCGGTGGCGGACTCGTTGGCGGAACACTGGGATGCGCCCTGGCTCAACATGGCATCGGTGCCGTGGTGGTGGACCGGGACAGCCAGGACCACCTGCTGGAAGACGACTATGATGGCCGCTCGTCGGCCATCGCCGGAGCCTGTCAGCGCATTTTGCAGGTGGTTGGCATCTGGGAACACATGAAACCCGATGTGCAGCCGATCCTCGATATTCGGGTCACCGACAGCGACAGCCCCTTTTACCTGCATTACGACCATCAGGATGTCGGTGAGGAAATGGGCTGGATGGCATCGAACCGCACCATCCGGCGCGGTATTTTTGCCCGATCTGCCGAGCTGCCCAACCTGACCATGCTGGCCCCGGTGTCGCTGGTCAGTCTGGAGCGGACGCAGGATGGCGTGACCGCCGTGCTGAGTGACGGGTCAACCGTGCGCGCTGCGCTGGTGGTGGCCGCCGATGGCCGCCGGTCGCAGGTGCGGCAGATGGCGGGCATTTCCATTACCACCCTGCCCTATCACCAGTCCGGCATCGTGATGACCGTCTGGCATGAAAAGGACCATCAGGGGATTGCCCATGAGCGCTTCCTTGCCTCGGGTCCGTTTGCCATCCTGCCGTTGCCGGGGGGCCATCATTCCTCGCTGGTGTGGACGGAAAAGGACAGCCTGATTGACTCCCTGCTGTCGCTGAGCCCGCAGGAGTTCCATGCCGAACTGATCAGCCGGTTCGGCTCGTTCCTTGGCGAGGTCAAGGTGGTCAGCAAGGTGTTTGCCTATCCGCTGACCCTGCAATTCGCCGACCGCTACATTGACCGCCGGCTGGCACTGGTTGGCGACGCCGCCCACGGGATGCACCCGGTCGCCGGACAGGGGATGAACTATGGCCTGCGCGACGTGGCGGCACTGGTCGAAGTGCTGGTGAACGCCAAGCGGCTGGGGGTGGATCTGGGCAGCACCGCCATCCTGACCGATTACCAGCGCTGGCGTCGCCCGGACAACATGCTGATGCTGGGGATGACCGACGGGATTGTCCGGCTGTTTTCCAATGACATCAAGCCGCTGCGACTGGCCCGCACGCTGGGGCTTGCCGCTGTCAACCGCCTGCCAAAGCTGAAGGTCTTTTTCATGAAACATGCCATGGGGGACGTTGGCAAGCTGCCCCGTCTGATGCGGGGAGACTCCTGCTAGGGCTTCAGCCCGCAGCGGGCGACCGCCAATACCCCTGATGGGGGGCGGGATATCCGGGCTTTTGTCTGATCAGACGCGTTTCAGGGGGGTAGTCCTTTTGGCTACCCCCTTTCTTGTTGCTCTGGGTGTGGTGCCTTTGATGACAAGAATCACTCATAAAGATTTTTATGGAATAATACTCTCATAGATTTTAGCCGTTAGCCCCAAGACCTTTCCAGATAACAGCCGGATCATCGCTTCTGGTGTAGGGCCCCATTACGGCCAACATCTGTCGGCAGAAGAGATTTTCCTTATCCTGTTACGCAAAACGATTTCTTCTGCCAACACAAGCATGATCATGTATTCAGGCATGACAAGACAACATCCATAGGTTGTCGCCCTTCCCCGCCAGTCAACACGGAAAGATATTTCTTACATAATTTAACTCTCTTTACGGCATTGCCTTTCTCACCTCCTATACCGGGCATCACCATCATGAATGGTGATAGTACGGCGAAACACTTATGGGGAGGCAATCTTCATGTCCGAATCCTTTTTGGGCGAAATCTCATTGTTCGCCTTCGGCAAAAAGCCTGCGGAATGGACGCCTTGCGAAGGCCAGATCTTGCAGATCCAGTCCAATGCAGCCTTGTACAGCTTGCTGACAACAACCTACGGTGGTGATGGACGCACCACCTTTGCCCTGCCCGACCTGCGCGGGCGGGTGGTCGTTGGATACGGTGCAAACCTGCCATTACACTCCATCAAGCCTGGGCAGGTCATACCGATCGGAACCGCCGGACAAGGTGGCAGCGAGAGCGTCACCCTGACCACAGCGCAGATGCCGCAGCATATCCATTCGTTCAATGCCACCACCCTCAACCCGGCGGCATCCGGGGCCATTGCCGGGGCCATTCTGGGCACCAGCCAGCGCACCACAACCACCCCCACGGCAGCGCCCAATCCGCCGAACTATTACGCTCCCGGTAGCAGCAGCATAACCCCGCTGGCGGCAGCCTCCCTGTTGCCGACCGGCGGCGGTCAGGCCCATGAAAACCGCCAGCCCTATCTGGCCTTGCAGTATTGCATCTGCACAAGCGGGATTTACCCTCCGCGCGAATGGTAATTGCACAGCCCTGCAAACGTCAGCTTTGACATCGGCGACTGCCAAGGAGAGACAAACGTGGACTCATACATCGGCCAGATCCGGCTGTTTGCCGGAAGTTATGCCCCTCAGGACTGGGCACTGTGCAATGGCGCCTCACTTGCCATCCAGACCTATCCGGCTCTTTATTCCCTGATCGGCGTCACCTATGGCGGTGACGGCGTCACCAAATTCCAGTTGCCGAACCTGCAACTGGTGTTGCCCGTCGGCGTCAGCACGACAGCCACCGCCACCACCAGCCCCTATCCCCTGGGGGCAACCGGCGGCACCTTTGCCGTAACCCTGACCGAGGCGCAATTACCGTCGCATACCCACACCCTGAACGTGCTGACCATCCCGGCAACCCAGACCGCCCCGCAGTCCGGCTCCATGCCTGCCGCTCTGCCGAATGGCTTCACCGGCTATGCCAAACCGGTCGCAGGCGGCACCATGGTTGCCATGGCAACCACGGCACCGACCGCCGTCGGCCCAGCCGGGGGATCACAGCCGCACTACAACGGAATGCCGGTTATCAACATGAATTATATTATCTGTATTTCCGGCCTCTACCCGAATTTCCCGTAGCGCGTCGCAGGTGGGGACACCTGACTTCCCCCGACTGTGGCCGAAGACGCAGCCAGAATATCGGACCAGACGCAGGAATCAGGGTCACACCATCACTCCCGGTCGAGCACGTAATTCATGGCAGGACCATAGGCGTCTGCCTCATTCTTTCAAGGAGACTTCCCATGAGTGACCCGTTTATTGGGGAAATCCGTCCATTTGCATTCAACTTCACGCCGCAGGGATGGCTTCCCTGTAATGGCAGCATCCAAAGCATCAACCAATATCAGGCCTTGTTCGCCATGCTTGGCTTCAGGTATGGCGGCGACAACAGAACAACCTTTGGCCTGCCCAACATGCAGGGCCGGGCGGTGGTCTCTCCCGCTAACGGCGGCCCTCTGCCCCCGAGCGCAACCGTCCTTTCCTCGGCAAACATGACACTGGGCAATGCCTGGGGGATCAACGAAGTTACCCTTTCCTGGAGCCAGATGCCCAGCCATTCCCACACCGCACAAGGCTATGGGCCAACAGTCGCGGTGACGCAGGTTGCAACGGCGGACAGCACCTGCTACCTCGGGCTCGTCCGGTCAGGGGCCAACACCTACGATATCTGGTCTTCCAACACCACTCCAACGGCCGAGATGAGCCAGTACAGTATCAGCGTTGCTGGCTCGGGGCAGGCCCACAACAACGTCCAGCCGTACTTGCCGCTCAATTTCTGCATTTGCTATGAGGGCATATTCATGCCGAATCCGAACTAACACAGTGCCCGAAACGGGGGAACCGGTTTTCGTGAAAACCGGTTTCCGCAAAAACCCTGCGACACACCTGAAACCTGAAGCCCGGGGGCACGGCTTACCGTTCAGGCTCACCGCTCCGGGTCTTGCCTGAAAAGAAGGGTCCGCCCGTGTCTTTTGAACAAGCATCTCTTTTGTACGGTGAAGGCAGGCTCGAGCCAGCCCGCACCCTTCTCGGCCAGATGGATGATGCCGGCGGCGCCGACGCGGCGGCCCTGACCCTGCTTGGCACCCTGCACCGGACGGCGGGGGCGCACCAGCAGGCGATCCAGACCCTGGAGCGGGCGGTCAGGCTGCGCCCGGACATGAATCACGCGCTGGTCGAACTGGCGCAGGCCCATCTGGCGAACGGGAACGAGATCCCGGCCATCGAGGTCCTGCGCGAGGTCAATCGCCGGGTTCCCGGCCATTCCAGCAACGCCCAACTGGCTGGATTGCTGCATGTGGCCGCCTCGGCCCTGATGAACGACGGCCACCTTGAAGGCGCCCGCACCCTGCTGGAAGAAGCCGCCGGGATCAATGCTGCCGTCTCTGGCATCCTGTGCGATCTGGCCGTCACCTATGAACGGTTGGGGCAGTTCGTCGAAGCCCATAACACAATCAAGGTTGCCGCCGAACTGTATCCCGACGACCACATCACCCTGATCAACCTGTCGTCCATTGAAAGCACGATGGGCAATCAGGACAAGGCCGAGGCCGTCGCCCGGCACATCCTTGACAGCATTGACCCGCACAGCCCGGGGGGCTGGATCAATCTGGGCGTTGCCCTGCGTCTTCAGGGGCGTTTTGACGAGTCACGGCACGCCTTTGAAGAAGCGCTCCGTCATCAGCCAAACTCCGCCGTTCCCTATACCAATCTGGCGGCCATTGCCGGTTTGCACGGTGATTTTGACCGCAGTACGGCCCTGCATCAGCAAGCCTGCGCCCTGTCCGCTGACAGCCAGGCGGGGATGATGACCTTTCTGCACGCCTGCGACGCCCTGCGCTCGGGCGACTGGGAACAGGGGTGGGAGCTGTACGAGGCCCGTTCCCGCTACCCGCGCAATAGCATCGTCTGGCATGGCATCGAACCGCTGCCCCGCTGGCCCGGTGGCGACCCGCGCGGCCTGCGAATTCTGCTGGAATGCGAACAGGGCCAGGGCGACAGCCTGCATTTCTTCCGCTATGCCCGCCAGCTGGCCGACCAGGGGGCAACCGTCGGACTGCTGGCCCCCCCGTCGCTGATCCGCCTGTTCCGGGTATCCGACCCGCGCCTGCAGGTCGAGGAACAGGGACTGCGGGCGGACCCCGCCTGCTGGGATTATGGTCTTCCCCTGTTATCCCTGCCGCACCGCTTTGGCATCCGGCCCGATGCCATTCAGGCGCTCCCCCCCTATCTTGCCCCGGCAGCGGAGGATACGGATGTCTGGGCATCCCGTCTGGCTGGTCTGCGTGGCCTGAAAGTCGGTCTGGTATGGGCGGGGGACCACCGGGCGCACGATCCGGTCGCCAGCAATACCGACCGCCGCCGCAGCATCGCACTGGCCACTCTGGCCCCGCTGAGTGGCCTGTCTGGCGTTGATTACGTCAACCTGCAACTGGGGCCACCACGACAGCAACTGGCCGAGGCACCGTTTCCCATCCACGACTGGATGGACGAGGTGCGGGATTTCGCCGACACTGCCGCGCTGATCCGCCATCTGGATGTGGTGGTGACTGTTGATACCTCGGTTGCCCATCTGGCTGGCGGGCTGGATGTGCCGGTATTGATGCTGTCACGGTTTGACAATTGCTGGCGCTGGCTGCACCGACGGGAAGACACACCGTGGTATCCCCGGATGCGCCTGTTCCATCAAGAAGAATGGGGACAGTGGGAAACACCGATCCACGCCCTGTATACCGCCCTTGGCGAACTGGCGCACACCCATGCCCGAGGCGGGAAAAACGCGTCAAGGTAAGGGTGGGGGGTCACTCGCTGCCGACCGGGCCACGGGTGACCTCCACCACGCCCAATCCCTGCAAGTGGAGCAGGAACGCACCGGCATCGGCGGCAATGACGGCCCGCTCCCCGCCATAGAAGGACGTCAGGTCATCATAAAGGCTGCCAACCCGGATCGGATCGGCAAGCCGTACCCATATCTCGCGACTGGTGGCAGACAGGTTATAGTACATACCATTTTTGGCACTGAACAAAACGGTCTCGTCGTGCACATCAACAGAAAGAATGGTCTGATTTCTGGAAATCATGTCGGTTTCTTCAATCATGTCCCATTCCCTCCCGGAATACCTTGACTTGCCACTTTCTTATGGGTGACTCTTTTCACCTCGAAAGCAGGCCGAAAATTTATCCCATGTCTGAAATGCTTGTCCAGCAGAACACGGCGCATCCCCCGCTCCAGAACGGCCATGACTATACCCTGTTCGGATGGCGGGTCCACAGCGATGGGCAGTTCCCGGAGCTGGCAGCGTGGGATGGAGACCCCGGACACAGCCCCGACGTCCGCATTTGTCAAGGAGCAGCGGCCCCCCTTGAGGGTGCAGTCCACCGGTTTGGACCGTTGCTCGATTTCACCGACAGTACCTTCCGGTTCGTGGTCCCGGAGATTGCGACCTATCGGCTTGATGGTCAACGGGGCGAACCCTCAACGATCACCATCGCTCCGGCGGTCGGAATGACCATCGACAGCCCCGAGGTACGGTTGTTCTTTTTCGGGACCGTGCTGGCCGCCCTGTGCTATCGCCGGGGGCTGATCCCCCTGCATGCCAGCGCCATCGACATCAATGGACGGGCCTTGCTGCTGTCTGGCCCGTCCGGCCTTGGCAAATCGACACTGGCGGCCACGTTTTACCAGCATGGCTACCCCCTGTTGTCCGATGATCTGTGCGCGCTGGATGTTTCCATTCCCGGTTCCCCGACCATCCTGCCCTGTCTCGCCTATCTGAAGCTGTGGCAGGATGCCGCCCGGCATCTTGCCATCCCCACCGGGCCTCTGGAGCCGGTGCGGGAAGGGCAGAACAAGTTCAAGATCCCCGTCCCGTCTGCCGCCAGACAGCGGATGGCACTGCGGCAGGTCGTCCTGTTGCGGAGGGTTGCACAGCCGGATGACGGTGGGCTGTTTCCCTTACGGGGCGGCACCGCCCTGCGGCAATATGACCTGTTCCATCGCCCCCGTCTGGGCATCGCCATGGGCTATCAGGCCGACATGTTGTTGGCACTGGCAGCAGTGGCTCAGCACGTTCCCTTTGCCGAATTGCGCCGTCAGGATGACCTGTCTGCGCTGCCCGCTCTGGTCCGGCTCCTGCTGGCGCCGTGATTGGGCGCAAAACCGGTTCCCCCGTGTGCGCTCACGGCTCTGGCACCCGACAATACCATCACCCGGCAGAGATATCAGGACAGGGTCAATTGACAGGGCAGGATGCAAAACTTAAGATTGTTCCTAAGGACTTTTCCTCTCCATAGGCATGACAGCAATGAACACTCAAAGCGATTCTGCACCGGCACCGGCCTCTTCGTCGCCTGCCCCCACCTGGGTTCCGCCGCTGGACACCGTGACCGCCATGACCGTGACCGAATTCACCGCAGGCAACATCAGCGCGGGTGATGATGGCAGCGGAACCTATACGCTGTCCTGAGGTCTGCCCGCGGCTGGAACCAGCAAGAGAACCCCTCGCATGGGCCGTCTGGCACACGTTCTGGGATCGGTTGCCTTTGGGCATTCGGTCCTTGATCCACATCTGGGACAGCGATTGCTGGCGTCGTGTCTGGCCGTTGGTGGATATGGAGTCCACGACGATCACCTCTGTGCCCTGACCTTTCCCCAGCAGGCCGGACAGGCTTTTCCGCTATCGCTGTATCAGGATGAGCGCGGCAGCGTCACCCTGTTGACCGGCTGCCTGTTCGACTCGGCAGACGTTGCCCGCAGCCTGTCTGTCGCCACCGATACGCCCGATACCGTCCTGCTTGCCCACTGGATCACCCGACGCGGCGCGGAGACGCTGGGGAAACTGGCCGGAGACTTTGCGCTGGCGCACTGGTCCCCCACCGATCAGCGGCTGGTGCTGGCCGTCGCTCCACTGGCTGGCAGGCTACTGTACTGGCACCGGGATGGCACGGACTGCCACTTTGCCAACACCGTCGCCTTGTTGCAGCGGATTCCCACCGTTCCCCGCACGCTGGACATGCTGGCGCTGACCACCCGCTTTGCTGGTCGGGTTGGCGATCTCGGCCGCAGTGTGTACCAGAATATCGGGCAGGTTCCCCCCGGTACCCTGCTGGACATCCGTGCCGATGGTCAGCGGCACGTGCCGCTGTGGCAACCAGAGAACAACCAGCGCATACGGCTGTCGTCCGATCAGGAGTACCTCGAGCAGGCCGACGCCCTGTTGCAGCAGGCCGTCACCCGCCGCCTGCGCCAAACCAGCAAACCGGCCTTTCTCGCCAGCGGCGGTCTCGACAGCACGGCGATGCTGACCGCTGCCTTGCGCCAGCAGCAGCCGGTGCCGGTCCACAGTTACACCGTCGTCCCGCCCCCCGGCCTGTCGGTGACCGCAGACCGGGGCTGGTATGCCGACGAACGCCCCAAAATCGCCGCGCTGGCGGCAGACTATCCGGCATTGCAGACAACCCTGTGCCACAGCAGCACCCCATCGGCCATTGAAACCGATCCCACCCTGTTGTTCCAGACCACAGGCCTGCCGTGCAGCAACGCCTGCCATCTGGGCTGGTTCTCCTCGGCTTATCAGGCGATGCAAAAACAGGGGCATGATGTCGCCCTGAATGCCGGTATGGGCAATTTCTCGCTCAGCTATGACGGTTTCTTGTGTTTTTACGATCTGGCCCGCGAGGGTCGCCCGCTGGCGGCGCTGCGCCTGTTAAAGCAAGTCGCGCGCTATCAGGGGAAAGCCCTGCTGCCGTTTCTACGGGCCACCCTGATCAACCCGATGATTCCCAGACCGCTGTTTTACCAATTGCGGCGGCTGCGCAACCGGCCACCACCGTTGACAGCGTTCAACCTGCTGCGCCAGTCATGGATCGAGCAGGTCGGTGTCGAAGACTATCTTGACGCCCACGACGAAAGCCTGATCCGTGAACTGGGCACATCTTCACGCCAGCAGTGCCTGTATTTCCTCACTCAGCAGCGCGTCCTCAGCCTGCCCAGCAGCATGGCGCTGGAAATCACCTATGGCCTGCACCTGCGCGACGTGTTCGCTGATCGGGATTTGCTGGAATTCTGTCTGGCCATCCCGCGCGAGCACTACATCCTTGATGGTCGCCCCCGCAGCCTGATCCGTCGGCTGTTGCAAGACCATGCCCCGGACAGCATCGTCAACGAGTCTCTAGGGGGACAGCAGGCTGTCGAATGGCCTCACCGCCTGCAGCCGCAACGCGCTGCCTTTGCCGATGCCCTTGACAGCTTTGCCGACAACCAGATGCTGTCCGAGATGCTGGACCTGCCGCGCCTGCGCCATCTGCTGGACCAGTGGCCCGAGGCCGACAAAATGCCCGCCAGCAATCGCCTTCTCTACGGCTTCACGGTGTCCAATGCCATCCAGATGGGCCGCTTTGTCCGCTGGGCCAGTGGCAGCAACCGCTAGACCATTGTGCGTTCAATCTGACGCCACAGTACACGACAGTTGGTGGAGAATAGCGGACTGCCGTCCGCACCTGCCCGGGGGACAAAGCCCCCGAACCCCCATTTTTTCTTTAAAAGTCAAGTCAATGGGGTCTGGGGCCTTAGAGCGTTTTCACACCGAGCGAAAACGCTCTTCCCTTTTAGGGCCGCATTTTCCGAGCCGTTGACCGGAGACGGTCAACTTGAAAATGCTCTAAGGCCCCAGCGAGGTTTGGAGCAGCGCTCCATGATCTTTTTGTTTTTCGTCACGTCCTGTGGCGTGGTTTACCGGTCCTCATAGCCAAGGCGAGCCATAACCTCGCCATGCTGGTCCCGGATACGCCCAGCCTGCGCCGGGGTCAGCCTGTGCCGCCACCCCGCCACCGCCCCGCTGCCAAAGAAACGCTCACGCCCCGCATACTCGATAAAGCCCCACTGCTGTTCCTGCTGGTGCAGGGTTTCCAGCGACGTCGCCGCCACCGCTGCCACGATGCGGTCGTGATCGACCGGCAGATCAAACGCCCGCAAAATGCCCGCCATCACCTGCCGGGGCCGGGCGCGCAGGTCTTCATAGCGCACCAGATGAATCGGGAACGGGTCCGCTGCCAGCCAGCTACGGACGTTTTCACTCCAGCTCCCCCACAGATTGACCAGATACGTCGCCTGCTGATCATGGGACGTCGCCCGCTGCTGCCCCGCCGTTGCCATGACGGTAATCGCCTGATCCAGCGGACAGGAGAGAAAACGGGCCAAAGACAGGGCCACATCACGCGGGTCGCGGACCAGATAGACTCCCCCCAGACTGACATCGGCGGGGAGTGTCCACTGTCCGTCGGCCAGACGATGGCGCATATCATGGGTTTTCAGCATCACCGGATCGACATGGCGGTCCCGGATTGCCCGCATCACCTGTGGGCGCAACGCCAGAATTTCGGCTGGCAACAAGTCAGCGGTATCGATCCCCAGCACATCGTCGGCAAAGGCCCGGCTGTACATCAGGCCCGACGGGCTGATCCGGTTGATGTCAACCGCCGCTCCGCCGTGGAGATAACTGTCCAGTAACAGGCGGAGCCATGTATTCCCGGAACGGGGATAGGAGGCAATCCAATAGAGCCCTTGCATTTGCTCTGCCTCCCTCCCCGCAGGACTGTTTCACGCACGTCGTGAAACGGAATTATTTCCCGGCGCGAATTTGCGCCAGCAAGGCGTGCAGCTCGTCATCACTGGCCTTGGTATCCCCTAGCGAGGTCCCTTTCAGGCTGTCAGCCCAAACATCCGCCGATGCCTGTTCCACTGGCTGCTCTTCGGCTGCGGGCTGATCATCCCCGGCCCCATTGTCTGCCGCCGGATCACCGCTAAAGGCCCCCATCCGGGCCAGAGCGGCCAGCGGATTGTCACCATCGACGGCGGCCCGCAGGGCACTCAGAACCGACTGGGCGTCCACCACCGGAGCCTCAGCCTGTTCGGCATCATCCGCCTGCGGCGCGCTGTCGTCGATCATCTCGACGCTATCCTGATCGAGCAGGGCGGCAACATCGAGATCGTCCTCATCGGACAGCTCTTCGTCCAGCGGTGCCAGCCGTTCGGCGGCTTCCCGTTCGGTCTCGGCGGCCAGCTCGGCCTGCCAGGCATCGACGGACTCCTCCAGACTCTCCTCATCGCCCTCTTCGGCAGCCGGAGTGGTGCGGCCAAACGAGGCGGCAAAGGCAGCGTTGTCGGCTTCGAAGTCATCAAAGCCGCGCGCATCCGGCATCGGCGTCCCCGACCGGTGGCGTTCCGACGGGTTGTTCAGGCGATAAAGAATGTCGTCCAGTTGGTCGAGGGTGTCGTAATGGATCACCACCTGACCGCCACGCCCAAGGAATTCGACCTCGACCTTCAGCCCCAGCACCCGCGCCAGATCGCGCTCCAATGCCAGCGTATCGGCATCCTTTTCGCGCTCGAACTTGGGCTTGCGGGCCTTGACCCCACCCTTGTCGGTGGCCAGCTTTTCCGTCTGGCGGACGTTCAGGCCCTTGGAGACCACCTGCTGGGCCAACACCACCGGGTCTTCGGCATTCAGCAGGGCGCGGGCATGGCCTGCGGTCAGGCGGCCGTCGCGCATGTAATGCTTGACCTGTTCGGGCAAGGCCAGCAGGCGGATCATGTTGGCAACGTGCGAGCGGCTTTTGCCCAGCGCCTGCGCCAGATCGTCCTGGGTGCGCGAGAAGTCGTCGATCAGGCGGCGATAGCCTTCGGCTTCTTCCAGCGGCGACAGGTCACGCCGTTGCAGGTTTTCAATCAGGGCGACTTCAGCGGCTTCCTGATCGGTGAAGTCACGCACCAGTACCGGAACATCGTGCTGCTGCGCCATCTGGGCCGCACGCCAGCGCCGTTCCCCGGCGATGATTTCGTAGCGGCTGGGGTCTTCCGGCAGCGGGCGCACCAGAATCGGCTGGATGATGCCCTTGGCCCGGATCGAGTCCGCCAGGTCCTGCAACGCATCCTGATCAAATTCGGTACGCGGCTGATAGCGGCCAGACTGCATGTGAGTGACCGGAATCTGGACCGTTCCCTTCAGGTCGATCACCGCCGGTTCGCTGCTGTTGCTGGACGCCGCAGGCTGGGCCAGCGGCGTGTTCCCCAGCAATGCCGACAGGCCCCGTCCCAGACCACGCTTGCGTTTGTCTTCCATTATGCCTGTACCTCTCGATCACGCCGCAGAACTTCACCGGCCAGATGAACGTATGCCTGCGCGCCGGTGCTGCGGAAATCGTACAGCAGGACCGGCTTGCCATGGGACGGGGCTTCGGAAACGCGCACGTTGCGCGGGATCACCGTCTTGTAAACCTTGGCCCCGAAATAGGCGCGCACGTCATTCTCAACCATCGTCGACAGGTTGTTCCGCCGGTCGAACATGGTCAACACGATCCCCTGAATATCCAGACGCGGGTTTAAGGCACCCTTAACACGCTCGATGGTTTTGACCAGATGCGAAATGCCTTCCAGCGCAAAGAACTCGCATTGCAGCGGAACCACCACTTCATCTGCCGCCACCAGCGCGTTCAGGGTCAACAGCCCCAGCGCCGGCGGGCAGTCGATCAGGACGTAATCAAAGCGGTCGAGTCCTTCGGCCAGCGCCTGTTGCAAGCGGAACTCGCGGTTGCTCATCTCCACCAGTTCCAGCTCGGCCCCGGCCAGATCGACGCCAGAGGGCACCACCGACAGGTCGGGGACGCTGGACGGGCAAATGGCCTGCGCCAGCTTCGCCTCGCCCATCAGGACTTCGTAGGTCGAAACGGTGCGCTGGCTCTGGTCGATCCCCAGACCGGTCGAGGCGTTCCCCTGCGGGTCCATATCGATCACCAGCACCTTCTTTTTGACCGCCGCCATGGCGGTGGCCAGATTGATGGCGGTGGTGGTCTTGCCGACGCCGCCCTTTTGGTTGGCGATGGCCAGAATCTTTGGCCCCTTGGCGTTACGCTGGGTCATGACGGCTTACCTCTTGGAGGTCAAACAGGGTAGCATCCGCATCACTGCGGCTCGGATGCCGTTGAGCAACAAACGACCAGCCTCGGCTGGCCTCGGCCAGTTCCTGTTCAGCCGTCTGGCCTTTCAGGAACAGGCAATGGGTGGCGGGCGTCAGGAACGGTTCGGCATAGTCCAGCAACTGGGCAATCGGGGCCAGCGCCCGCGCCGACACCACATCAACCGGAAACGGCGGGATGCTTTCGATGCGTTTGGCATGGACCTGTACCCGGTCAATCACCCCGGCCACACGGGCCGCTTCGCGCAGGAAGGCGCACTTGCGCTGATCGGATTCCGCCAGATGGACCATCGGCACGCCCATGATCGCCAGCACCAGTCCCGGAAAGCCGCCGCCCGAGCCGAGATCCAGCACCACCGATGTCTGGGCGGGCAGCGTGTTGAACACCTGCGCCGAGTCCAGAAAATGCCGCCGCCACAGATCCGGCAGGGTCGATTTCCCCACCAGATTGATCCGCGCCTGCCATTTGCCCAGCAGGTCGGCATAGGCATGAAACCGGGTCAGTGTTTCATGTGAAACACCAGTAAGAGCCTGGAACTGTTCCGGCGAAAGGGGACTTGACACGCTGTTTCCTGTTTCACGTGAAACACAAAAAGGAGCTTCACAAAGCTGTACTGTCCGAATTTATACAGTCTCGCAGCACCCCCGCCAAGGGTTGCCGGGAACCCCTGCGATGAAACAGGCTGTCACAGACACGAAAAAAGCGCGCTCCGTTGCCAGAACGCGCTTTTTTACCGTTATCAGGACCGGGGACAGCGATCAGGCCGCCGACTGTTTCTTTCGCACATGCCCCAGCAACGCGGTCAACGCCGCCGGAGTCACCCCCGGAATGCGCGCTGCCGCCCCCAGAGTCGCCGGTCGGTGCTGGGTCAGCTTCAGGCGCATTTCCGACGACAGGCTGCCAACCTCGGCATAGTCGAGATCATCGGGGATCGCCAGTGTCTCGTCGCGGCGGAAGGCGGCCACATCAGCCAGTTGCCGCTGCAGATATCCGGCATAGCGGCCCTCGATCTCCAGTTGCTCGGCGACGTCATCGCGCAGCCCGGCGAAGGACTCCGGCCACAGGCGGCGCAGGGTGTCCCAGGTGACCTCCTGATAGCTGAACAGGGTAAAGGCCGACCGCCGCACCCCGTCCTGATTGATGGCGATGCCGTGCGCCGCCAGCTCGCGCGGGGTGGCGGTCAGGCCCTCCATCTCCGTGCGCGTTGCCGCCAGCGCCGCCGCCTTGGCGGTATAGGCGGCGGCACGAACCGGACCCACACAGCCAATATCAATCCCCATCGCCGTCAGCCGCAGGTCGGCATTATCAGCCCGCAGCAGCAGGCGGTATTCGGCGCGGCTGGTAAACATCCGGTACGGTTCCTGCGTGCCCAGCGTCACCAGATCATCAATCATTACCCCGATATAGCCGTCAGCGCGATCCGGCACAAAGGTCCGCTCGCTGCCGCTGGCCTTCAGGGCGGCATTGATCCCGGCGATCAGTCCTTGTGCCCCCGCTTCTTCATAGCCGGTGGTGCCGTTGATCTGCCCGGCGAGGAACAGGCGGGCCCCCTTGCGGGTTTCCAGCGTCGGCCGCAGTTCCCGCGGGTCAACGAAATCATATTCGATGGCATAGCCGGGGCGGATGATGTGTACCGTTTCCAGCCCCGGAATGGAGTGGATCAGCGCCTGTTGCACCTCGCGCGGCAGGCTGGTCGAGATGCCGTTGGGATAGACGGTGTGATCGTCCAGCCCTTCCGGCTCGAGGAAAATCTGGTGGCGGTCCCGCCCGGCAAAGCGCACCACCTTGTCTTCGATCGACGGGCAATAGCGCGGCCCGACGCTCTGGATCTGGCCGGAATACATCGGGGCGCGATGCAGGTTGGCCTGAATGATGGCGTGGGTTTCCGGAGTGGTCCAGGTGATGCCGCAGGCCACCTGTGGGGTGGTGATGCGGTCGGTCAGGAAGGAGAACGGCTTGGGCGGGGTGTCGCCCTCCTGCATCTCCAGCGTCTGCCAGGCGATGGTGCGGCCATCAAGGCGAGCCGGGGTGCCGGTCTTCAGGCGACCCAGCGCCAGCCCGATCTGCGCCAGACTGTCCGACAGGTGCAAGGCGGGGGCTTCGTCGATGCGGCCAGCGGGCCAGATCTCTTCGCCAAGGTGAATCAGGCCGTTGAGGAAGGTGCCGGTGGTCAGCACCACCGCTCCGGCCAGCAGGCGGCGGCCATCGTCGGTGATCACCCCCTGACAGGCATTGTCCTCGTCCAGAATCAACTGGACCGCCCCACCAGCCTGAATGGTCAGGTTGGCGGTTTCGGCCAGTAGCCGCTGCACCGCCTGCCGGTACAGCTTGCGGTCGGCCTGCGCGCGCGGGCCTTGCACGGCGGGCCCTTTGGACTGGTTCAGGACGCGAAACTGGATGCCGCCCTGATCAATGGCCCGCCCCATGATGCCGTCCAGCGCGTCGATTTCGCGCACCAGATGGCCCTTGGCGAGACCACCGATGGCCGGGTTGCAGGACATCTCGCCCACCGTTTCCGGCTTGTGGGTCAGCAGCAGGGTCTTCGCCCCCATGCGGGCCGCAGCAGCAGCGGCTTCGGTGCCAGCATGTCCGCCGCCAACGACGATGACATCCCAGGTTTCGTGGTCCATGGTCTTTTACTTTCCGATACAAAAATCGCGGAAGATCACATCCAGCAAATCTTCCACATCAACACGTCCGGTGATCCGCCCCAGCGCGCGGGTGGCCAGACGGAGGTCTTCGGCCATCAGCTCCAGCGCCGGAGCCTGCAACGAGCGGGACAGACAGTCGGCGCACTCCTCCAGCGCACTGCGATGGCGGGCGCGGGTCAGGGCCGGAGCACTCCCCTGCCCCTCAAGGCGGGTTTGCACTTCGGCAGTCAGGGCCGACAGGAAGGCATCCATCCCCTGCCCGCTGTGCACCGAAATGACCTGTGCCGGACGACCGGCAACGGTCGGGCAGGTCTGATGTTGATCAGCAGGCAGACAGTCCCCCTTGTTGATCACGACCACCGTCGAGTCGTCAACCAGATTGACCGTATGGGTATCCAGCGCGGGCCAGCTTGCACCATCAAAGACGGCAATCTTCAGGTCGGCCGTTTCGGCGCGCGCCCGCGCCCGGCGGATGCCCTCGGCCTCGATCGGGTCCGAGCCTTCGCGCAGGCCCGCCGTGTCGGCGAGGATCACCGGATAGCCACCAAGGTCCAGATGGACCTCGACCACATCGCGGGTGGTGCCCGCCGTTGCCGACACAATGGCAGCCTCACGGCGGGCGAGGCTGTTGGTCAGGCTCGACTTGCCCGCATTGGGGGGACCGATCACCGCCACCGCCAGACCATCACGCAGCCGCTCGCCGCGGTGACCATCGGCCAGATGGCCGCGCATCGCCTGCAACAGCGAGCGGATGCCAGCACGGGCACCTTCATCCACTTCGGCGGGCAGGTCTTCGTCGGGGAAATCAATGTAGGCTTCCAGATGGGCCAGCGAGCGGATCAGATCATGTCGCCAGCCGTCGTACAGCCGGGCCAGAGCGCCATCCATCTGCCGCAGGGCCTGCCGCTGCTGGGCCAGCGTCTCGGCATCGACCAGATCGGCAATCGCCTCGGCCTGGGTCAGATCGAGTTTGCCGTTGTGAAACGCCCGCCGTGAAAACTCTCCGGCGTCCGCCGGGCGCACGTCGTCACAGGCACACAGTGCCGCCAGCAGGCTGTCGGTCACCGCCCGCCCGCCATGGCAATGCAGCTCCACCACATCTTCGCCAGTGAACGAGGCCGGGCCGGGGAACCACAGCACCAGCCCGTCATCGAGCAAGCCACCATCCTGCGGATGATAAAAACGCCGCCGCGCCGCATAGCGCGGCGCGGGGCAGGATTTGCCGGTGATCTTCTCCAGAGCCGCTGCCGCCCCGGCCCCGGACAGACGCAGGACCGCCACGCCACCGCGCCCGGCCGCACTGGCCAGGGCAACAATCGTATTCCGGCTGTACTGCATCATGGTCAATCCGGAATCCGGTCAATGATCTGCTGACGCTGGCGTTCCTTGCGATCAAGCATCAGGCGCTCGACCCGGCCACCGCCCTGCACATGCACCGCCAGAATTTCGTCGATGTCTGCCGGGGTGCGCACCGCGTACCACACGCCTTCGGGATAGATCACCATCACCGGACCCAGTTCACAGCGTTCAAGGCAGCCGGACTTTTGCAGGCGCACGCCCTTGGCCGGGGTCAGGCCCAGCGCCTTGGTGCGTTCCTTGATGTAGTCCATCAACTGTTCCGACCCACGGGCGGCACACGAGCCGCGTGAATGGTCGTCGGGGCGACGGTTGGTACACAAAAAGCCGTGCAGGGAGAAATAATGCTGTTGCGCCGTGTCCATTGCGGACTCCTGTTGTGCGTCATTGGGGGGAGCAGCGTCAGCCGTTCCAGACAAAGCCGCCATGATATACCGCAAAGCCACCGGCAATGCATCCGCCTGCACAGGACAGAGCGGCCATAACAGGCGCAACGCCCCCCGTATCGCGGAGGAGCTTTTGTTTCACGTGGAACATCGCCACGTCCAGAGCCGTTATTTGCCCTGCCCGCCACTGGCCGCAGAGGCCCCTTTGGCAAACTGGGACCAGAAGAATTTCTGCATCTGCTCCAGCCCCTGCACCTGCGCGGGCAGCCAGGTCTTGAACAGGGTTTCCGGCTCCATCGCCTGCAGGTTGGCCATCATGCGATTCTGGATTTCCATCATCATCGCATCCTGCATCGGCTTGACATCCGGCAGGCCCAGAAACGTGCGGGCTTCTTCGGGTGTACAGTCAACATCAATACTGATCTTCATTCCCCGTTCCCTTTGCATCTTTTAGCAGAAACGCCTCTCTCGTCTTTACAGGGTACGGCAGCGCCCCGCCCGGTGCAATCAACACAATACCGCTCTCCCCTCTTGCGACCCCTTGCCATGGCGGGCACAGTGACCGACATAACCGTCTGCCTCTGGCCAAAGGACCATCCCATGCCGCAACTTTGCCTGCACAGCCCCGTCGGAGACCTGACCCTGACCGAAGAGGATGGCGCCCTGATCAGCGTCGATTGGGGATGGGGGATGCTCAGCGAAGAAACGCCGCTGCTGATCGAAGCCCGCGACCAGTTGAATGCCTATTTCGATGGCGACCTGAAGGCCTTTGATCTGCCACTGGCCCCGCCCGGCACCGCGTTCCGGCAAAAGGTGTGGGCCGCGATGCGGGACATTCCCTATGGCTCCACCCTCACCTATGGCGAGCTGGCGCAGCAGATCGGTACATCGCCGCGCGCCATCGGTGGGGCTTGCGCCAACAATCCCATTCCGCTGATCATCCCCTGCCATCGCGTGCTGGGCCATGCCCATGGCGGCATGGGCCATTACAGCGGCCCGGAAGGGTTTGACGACCTCGATACCAAGCGCCAGTTGCTGCGGCTGGAACGCAGCGAATAAACCCCACTCCCCCGGATTCCATGGAGGTCCCGATGAGCACTGTTGTTCGCATTCACCAGACCGGAGGCCCCGAGGTGTTGCGGGTCGAACAGATCGACCCCGGCCTGCCCGGCCCCGGCGAGGTCCGCCTGCACCACACCGCCATTGGCGTCAATTTCATTGATACCTATCTGCGCAGCGGCCTGTATTCGTTGCCGCACCTGCCGCACGGGCTGGGCTTTGCCGGGGCCGGAGTGGTCGAAGCGGTCGGCGAAGGGGTTACCGGCTTTGCGGTCGGGGATCGTGTCTGCTATGGCACCGGCCCGGCGGGCAGCTATGCCACCGCACGGGTGATGCCCGCCGCTGTCCTGATCAGGATGCCGGACACGCTGGCCGATGACATTGCCGCCGGGATGATGCTGCGCGGGATGACTGCCCAGTACCTGATCCGTCGCCTGTACCCGGTGCAGCCCGGCGATGTGGTGCTGTTCCATGCCGCCGCCGGTGGTGTCGGAGAGATTGCCTGCCAGTGGCTGAAGGCCCTGGGGGCCACCGTCATCGGCACTGTTGGCAGCGACGAAAAAGCCGAGCTGGCCCGCCAGAGCGGCTGCGACCACACCATTGTCTACACCCGCGAAAACTTCAAGGAACGGGTGAAGGAGATCACCAACGGTGCCGGAGTGGCGGTTGTCTATGATGGCGTTGGCAAGGCGGTGTTCGAAGACAGCCTCGACTGCCTGCGCCTGCGCGGGATGATGTGCACCTATGGCAATGCCTCGGGGCCGGTGCCGCCGGTGTCGCCGATCACCCTGTCGCAAAAGGGCTCGCTGTTCCTGACCCGCCCGACGCTGGCACACTACACCAGCACCCGCGCCGAGCTGGAAGCCACCGCCAGCGAGCTGCTGGATGTTGTGGCCGACGGTACCGTCAAGGTCACCATCGGTCAGAGTTATCCGCTGACCGAGGCTGGCCGCTGCCATCAGGACCTGGAAGGGCGCAAGACAGTCGGCTCGACAGTCCTGCTGCCGTAAGACTGTCTTGCCAAAACAAAGCCCGCTGTTTCACGTGAAACAGCGGGCTATTTTTTTTACAATTCCTCACCGTTACTCACGATGCCGCCGCAGCAAAACATACAGCGCCCCATCCCCGCCATCGGGGATTTGGGCATGGGAAAACGACAGGATCAAGGGCCGCAAGCGCGGATCATTCAGCCAGCGCGGCACCGCTCGCCGCAACACCCCTTCACCACGCGCTCCCTTGCCGGTGATCACCAACACACAGCGCGCCTGATGGGCATGCTGGCCTTCGATGAAGTGATGCAGGGCAATATGCGCCTGTTCCTGCGTCATGCCGTGCAGGTCGATGCGCCCGTCAATAACCATCCGCCCCCGGCGGAACCGGTCTGCCGTACGGCGATCCACCCCCGGCGAGGTGCCATGTTGCAATGGCAGATAGGCTGGCGTCTGGCCTTCGGGGCGAGCCTCTCCCCGTCCCTTGGCCCCGACCACCAACGCCTGCAACGCCTCGGCAGAGGCCAGAGCCGGAGCTGCCACCGGCTTGGCAACAACAGCAGGCACCACCGGACCCTCGGGCACAGGCAGAGGTGCCATCTCCTCCAGCGCGGCAATCATGTGTGCCCGCTGGTTGGCGTCCAGCGGGGTGATGGTTTCCGCCACCCGCTGCCACAGGCTTTTTTCGTCGTCGCTGAGAACGCGCCCCCTGCGCTTACGCACCATCATTGACCACGATCACATGGACCTGGCGCGGTCCGTGTGCCCCCATCAGGATGGTCTGTTCGATATCGCCCGTCCGCGACGGACCGGTAATCAGGTTGACCGTGCGCGGCAGGCTGTCCTGTGCCCGCAGGCGCGCCCAGACCGTTTCAAAGCCCCCGGCAACATCGGCAGCCTGCACGCAGATGATGTGGATATCGGGCAGAAAATTCAGCGAGGTCGGCGCGTCGGGGCCAGAGGTCAGCACCAGCGATCCGGTTTCGGCCACGCCTCCCACCGCCGTCACCACCCCGATCAGGTCTTGCGGCAGCGCCACGCCCCGGCGCACGGTCAGCAAGCCATGGTCCTGCAGTGCAGCCAGACGCGGATCCAGCGAGGTGGTCAGCACCATCGGCAAATTCCGCTCTTTCAGGAACGACACCACCGCCTCGGGCACTGCCGCCCAGTTCGGAACGTCGGCCAGCGACGCCGCCGACGCCAGCACCATCTCCTTGAAGCGGGCCAGACAGCCCTCATCATCCTCGGCCCGTTGGGGCACGATCCCCACCGGGGTATCGTTCAGACGGGCCTGCACTGTTTGCTGCCGTTCACTCTCGCTGGGCGTTCCGGGCCGTCCCACACCGCTGGAACGACGGATGCCCTCTAGAATGCTGTTGCGAGAAGTGCTCATGGCCAGTGCCTCGTGGTTGGGAGTCCCCCCTTTATAAGACGCTTCAGCGCTTGTCGCTATCCCGCCGGGAAAGAATTTCCCCCTCCAGCGGCTCGCCGGGGATGTACGGTGCCGGAGCGGGCGAGTCGTCCTGTGGGGCATCATGGGCAAAGACCGATGCCAGTTCCGGATCAATGCTGCCTGCTTCGGGGTTTGGCAAATGGCGAACAACAAAATGGCGCCAATGCCCGCCGGGGGCGGCAACCATCGTTTCCGGTCGCTCAATCAGCGACAGCCCCACCCCGCCGTACTCCCACAAAATCAGAAAGCTGCGCAGGTCGAGGATCAGCGCATGGATCGCTTTCTGGCGAAAGACCTGCTCCAGCCAGGGCCGCAGGACCATCACATAGACCAGTACGGCGACCACCATCGCTGCGGTCCCGATGATCATTCCCCCCGCCAGCAACAGGGTCAGAGACAGCAGCAGCAAGCCCAGCAGCGGCCCGACCGCCAACCACGGGTCAAAGATCGGGCTTTTCGGCGATTGCAGCTTGTCAAAATCGACGTAGACCGAAATCAGGTCACGCTGAAACGCCGCCTGCAGACGGGCATGAAGCTCGCGGTCACGGGGAGTTCTGCTGGTCATTGTCTTTCCGCCTTCGCCTTTCTGGCGATGTCGTTACAGGTCTGCGGTCTATCGCTCTTTGTTTGTTATATGAGCATTCGGACGATTGGCATAAAGATCCATAAAGGTGCGTCCGTACTGGGGCGCGGCCATGGTGCGGCTATCCGTCCAGTCCTGAGCAAAGGGAATGTGGTCAAACGAGCCACGGCGTCCGCCCCAGATGCGTAACGCCCACGCCCCCAGGCGGGTTGCCCAGCGGTACAGGCGCGGACGGCTGGCCAGCGCGGTATGCACCTTCAGCGCCCAGACGGCACGCGGCGGGGTCAGGTGGCGTTCAAATTCCTGCTCGCGCCAGGCCCGCAGCATGCGGGGAAGCGGAATTTTCATCGGGCACACGCTTTCGCACCGGCCACAGAGTGTCGAGGCGTTCGGCAGCGGGGCAGCGTTTTCGATCCCGATCAGCGCCGGGGTCAGCACCGACCCCATCGGACCGGGGTAAACCCAACCATAAGCATGGCCGCCAATCGCCCCATAGACCGGGCAATGGTTCATGCAGGCCCCGCAGCGGATACAGCGCAGCATGTCCTGAAACTCGCTGCCCAGCATCTTGCTGCGCCCGTTGTCGAGCAGGATCACATGGTATTGCTCGGGGCCGTCCAGATCATCCGCCCGCCGGGGACCGCTGGAGAAGGTGACATAGGTGCTGGCTTCCTGCCCGGTGGCCGAACGGGCCAACAGGCGCAGCACCGTCGAGGCATCGTTCAGCGTCGGCACCACCTTTTCCAGCGAGGCCAGCACCACATGCACCTTCGGCAGCAACTGCGTCAGGTCGCCGTTGCCTTCGTTGGTGACGATCACCGAGGTACCGGTTTCGGCGATCAGCATGTTGGCCCCGGTGATCCCGACATCGGCGGCCAGAAACTTGTCGCGCAACTCCTCGCGCGCTTCGTCGAGCAGGCTGCGCGGCTCGCTCAGGTCGCGGTCGGCGGGGCGGTGGGTATGGGTGGCACGAAAGGCATCAGCCACCATCTCTTTGCGGACATGGATCGCCGGGGCAATGATGTGGCTGGGGGCTTCGTGGCGAAGCTGGATGATGTATTCCCCCAGATCGGTCTCAATCGGCTGCACCCCGTTCTTTTCGAGGTAATCGTTGAGGCCGATTTCTTCGGAGATCATCGACTTGCCCTTGGTGACGGTGCGCGCCCCCACCGACCGGCAAATGTCCAGCACCACCTGTTGCGCTTCGGCGGCGTTGGCGCACCAGTGCACCATGCCGCCCTGCTCGATGACCTTCTTTTCAAAGGCTTCCAGATACAGGTCGAGATGGGCCAGCACATGGTCCTTCAGCGCCTTGCCTTCTTCCCGCAGGTCTTCGAACTCCGGCAGGCGATCAATGGCGGCCAGTCGCTTGAAGCGAAAGCCGGTCTTCATCGTTTCCAGCGACACCCGCAGGTTATCATCGTTCACCGCATGGCGAACATTGTCGTGAAACAAATGGCTGGTGGACTGCTGCATGGCTTATTCCCCCTCGCCGATGGCGGGTTGATCGCCCATGTTGGCCAGCACTTCGGCCACATGGCGCACCTTGATCGGGCTGCCCAGACGGCGCAGCCGCCCCTGCATGTTCAACAGGCAGCCAACATCGCCCGCCAGCAGGGTGTCGGCTCCGGTGGCAATGATGTCTTTCGCCTTGTCGGTGACCATCCGGCTGGAGATGTCACCGTACTTGACGCAAAAGGTGCCGCCAAAGCCGCAACACTCTTCCGGGGCCGACAGGTCACGCACTTCCAGCCCGGCCACTCCGGCCAGCAAGGCCCGTGGCTGGGCCGCAACCCCCAGCTTGCGCTTGCCGGTGCAACTGTCGTGGTAGGCGGCAATGCCCTCCAGATGGGCCTGCACCTGCGTCCAGCCCAGCCGGTCAACCAGAAACGAGGTCAGTTCCCATGACTTTTCAGCGATTGCCGTGGCCCGCTGTTGCCATGCCGCATCATCGGAAAAGACCTGCGGCCAGTCCTTGACCATCCCGATACATGACCCCGACGGCGCCACCACATAGTCAACCTCAGCCTGTTCAAAGGCAGTGATCATCGCCCGGGCCAGCTTTTGCGCTCCGCGCCGGTCGCCGGAGTTCCATTGCGGCTGACCACAGCAGGTTTGCCCTTGCGGCACCACCACCTCACATCCGGCCTGCTCCAGCAACGCCACGGTGGCAAATCCCACCGCCGGGCGGAACATGTCGGCCAGACAGGTGATGAACAGGGCCACCCGGACCGGCGGACGGGGTGCGGAAATTTCAGACTGATCCATGGTCTTGTGCCACCTCTTGCCACAGGAGCCGTCCTGACCGGCATCCTGTGGACCATTGTTTCACGATAGAAGCCGACCGATTACGGACGGGCTGGCGGAGCCTCCTTGCGGTCCCGCGGCAACAGCAGATAATAACTCCCCGGGCTTTTCATCCGCCCGGCTTTTTCCAGGGCCGACTCGCCTGATCCCCAGAAAAAATCACCCCGGACCACCCCCTTGATCGCGCTGCCGACATCCTGCGCCACCATCAGCCGGGCCAACGGCAACATGTCAGGGTCAACACTCGACAGCCACAGCGGCACCCCCAGCGGCACATAGCGCGGGTCCACCGCCAGCGACCGGCCCGGCGTCAACGGCACATCCAGCGCCCCCAATGGCCCCGGTCCCTGCAACTGACGGAAGAAAATATAACGGGGATTGCTGGCCAGAACCTCGGGAGCCTGATCCGGGTGGGTCTTCAGCCAGTCCCGAATGGCGGGCATCGATGCCTGCCCACTGCCAACCAGCCCACGATCGAGCATCGTCCGGCCAATACCAACGAACTTGTGGCCGTTGTTCCCGGCATAGCCGACCTGCACCGCCCCGCCGTCGGGCAGCTCCAGAACCCCTGATCCCTGAATGTGCAGGATGTGGGCATCCACCGCATCGGCGGCCCATGCCACCACCGGCGCCCCACTGGCCGCCAGCGCACCGCCGTCAATCTGGGCCCGGGTCCAATAGGGCTCGATGGTCTTTTCGGTCAGGCGCCCAACCACCTTCACCCCGGCCATGTCTGAAAACAGCGCCCCCATATCGACGGTAATCAAGTCGGCAGGAGGCCCGTACAGCGGCACCTGATAGCCGGGCTGGCGGGTCAGCGAGCCTTTCAGCGTCGCCTCGTAATAGCCGGTAAAGGTGCCTTCGTATTTCGCCTGCCCGTCGGCCTCGACCATTCCGACCGCATAGGGCTGGAATGTTTCGCGCAACCAGCTGCGCAGGACGGTCTCTTCCTGACCGCTTTCCTGTCCGGGAGGCAGCAGGCGGTTCAGGCCGGCACACAGCCGTTGCCAGTCGGCAACCGTACCGCCATAGGCCCCTGGTCCGACCCAGGCATCGGTATCCGTGCGTTTGCCAAACGCTTCGCACGACCAGCGCAAGGCGGGCAACGCCGCACTGGGGCGGTCGCCTCCCCAACCGGGCAGCGCATCAAACGTGACCGGATGCAGACGCATCTCAGGGGCCAGCGGCGGCGGCCCGGCAGGCCTGGGCGGCGCAGGGGGCTTGTCCTGCTGATCACAGCCCACCAACGACAACGCCACCCCAAACAGGGCGGCGCTGCACAAACCGGTCCGCACACGGCGGCGAACAGAAACGGAGGTGTCCCTCACCATTATTCCTCGGGGGTAGTGGTCATCACCAGACGCCAGTTCGGATCACGCGAGGCAATATCGCGGCTGAACGTCCAGGCGTCCACCAGTTGTTCAAAACGGCTCGGGTCACCTTCCAGAATGGCGCCATTGCGATCGCGCACCACGATCATCTGCTCGGTCACAAAACGAACGGTCAGGAACGCATTGCGACCATCCAGCCGGGCCGAGGTGATCGACGCCGCCCGCATGCCGATCAGCTCGGTTTCCAGCTTTTCGCCACGATCGGCAAAGCCCTTGATCGCTTCGGCAAACTGGCGATAGACCTCATCGGCCAGCAGGCTGCGCAGCATCTTGGTATCGCCCTGCACATAGGCGTTCAGGATCATTTCAAAGGCTGCCACCGACCCGGCAAGGAAGCGGTTTTCGTCAAAGGCCGGATCAGCGGCCTTGATCGCCATCACCCCCCCCATTGCTTCGGGGGCCACCAGCGGTTCGGTCGAACGGCGCAGGAACAGCGGCAAGTCATCGGTGGACGAGCGGGCCGGGCGGGCCGCATCGTCCTGATCAGCCCGGCGGCGGGTGGACAGGTCCACCACCACATCCTCATCCTGCGGGCGCTGCATCGGCGGCTTTTCGTTACCGGTCCGCCGTCCCAGCACCGACCGCAGGCGTAAAATCAGGAATCCCGCAACCAGGGCCAGGAAAATAATGTCGATGTAAGAAATACCTTGGCTCATGTCATCCCCAGCGGTCAGGCCCATTGGTCAGGCAGGTTATCGAATAGCACGTGGCACAGGGTGGCAGAAAAGACCGTGACACCTTATCTAAATGGGGTCCAGCCGATGGCTGGTCAACAAAAACCCGCCGCTCAAACAGGCTTTCGCAAGGTAAAGGGCAAGCATCGTGCCGATTTTGTCGTTATTGCTGGTGGTTGGCCTGCCTGCCGCTGAAATTTACACCTTTGTTGTCGTTGGCGAGCAGATCGGGGGGCTGGCAACCCTCGGGCTGGTGTTGCTGTCCACCGTTATCGGGGGCGCAATCATTCGCCTGCAGGGCCTGAGCCTGTTGCCGCAGATGCAGCAGGCGATGGCTCGACATCAACCGCCCGCCGCTGCCCTGCTGAATGGCATGGCGGTGTTGCTGGCCGGTTTGCTGTTGATCATTCCCGGCTTTCTCACAGATGCGCTGGCGGTGCTGTTGCTGCTGCCCCCCTTGCGGCGCGGTCTGCTGATGCTGGGACTGGCGGCATTTGCCCGCCGCTGGACGGCATCGGCGTCGGCGGGGTCTTTCGGGCCGGGTGGTTTTGCGCACCCTCATCAGGACTTTCCGGGCAGCGGATTTGCTGGCCAAAGCGGAGCCGCCCCGGACATCGAAGGCGATTACCGCGATATCACGCCCCATGCTCCCGCAGGAACGGCCAGCAATGACAACCAGACCATCCTGCCGCCATCGGATAAAGGCCGGTAAGCTGGCATTTCGCCGCAAAGCGTGCTACAGCACATCAGCCATATGAGGGGCCATCGGGCAGGGCAAACCCTGCCGATGGACGCAGCAGGGAGCCACCCAATCATGACCGATGCCCAGCAAGACACCGCCAACGCCCAGCCGCTGGTGATTCTTGGCCAGTACATCAAGGACCTGTCGTTCGAAGCACCGGGCGCGCCGGAAATCTTCCTGAAGATGAAGGACGCCCCCGAGATTCCGATTTCGGTCGATGTCAACGCCCGCCATCTGGACGGCAATACCTTTGAAGTGGTGTTGCACTTCCAGGTCGAAGCCAAGATTGCCAGCGAACCGGCGTTCCTGCTGGAGCTGGTCTATGGTGGTCTGGTGCAGATCAACCCGGCCGAGCCGGACCATGCCCAGCCGCTGCTGCTGATCGAAGCGCCGCGCACCATGTTCCCGTTCGCCCGCAACCTGATCGCCGACATCACCCGTGACGGCGGCTTCCCGCCGCTGATGCTGCAGCCGATCGACTTTGTGCAGATGTTCCGCCAGCGCCTCGAAGCGGCGGCAGCAGCACAGGCAGCGACAGAAGCCCCAGTGAACTAAAAAACACTGTTTCGGTGTTTCACGTGAAACAAAAACGGCGATACGGGGCCTTCCTGTATCGCCGTTTTTGTTGAGATCACCCTGTTTTTATTTGGGCTGCCGCCGATACTGTGGCCGTTTCGGGCGCACCCGCACCAACAGGTCATCCAGAGCGGCCACCGCATCAGGGTCAAGATCACGCAGGCATTCGGCCAACCGGTTGGCAAAGGCGGTAGCCTGCACCGACAGCCCGCTGGCATCCAGCGTAACCTTTGGCTTTGACAGCTCGGCCAGCCGCTTCAGGGCTTCGGCCTCGTCCCAGATCAAGCCGAAATAACCGCACACCTCCAGCACCAACCCCGGTCCCGGCTGGCCGCGCTTGCCGTGTTCGAGCGCCGACAGATAGGCTGCCGAGACGTTCAGCGCCGCCGCCATCTCCTTTAATGTAATTCCGCGCTGGCGGCGCAAATCGCGCAACCGGGCTCCGAAAGGGGTCATGGCGTCCTGTTCCCTGCCTGTCGTGTGCTCTTTTTTTCACTATAGCGTATATTGCGCACGTTTTTTCGGCCCTTTTGCCGCTTTTGACCATCTGGCGGGTTCACTGTCCGCATGTGACCTGCTAAACAAAAGACCTCTTTTCAGACTATTTGTCCGCCCCCCGCTGTTCGAGGACCTCATGACGGTCGCCATCATCGACTACGGCTCTGGCAACCTGCGCTCCGCCGCCAAGGCGTTTGAACGGGCTGTGCGAGAAGCCAACGAGTCCCACACCATCGTCGTTACCAGTGATGCCGACGTCGTCCGCAAGGCCGACCGCATCGTTCTGCCCGGTGTCGGCGCCTTTGCCGACTGCAAGGCCGGCCTGAGCGCCGTCCCCGGCATGATCGAAGTCCTGGAACAGGCCGTCCATCATCAGGGCCGTCCGTTTCTGGGCATTTGCGTCGGCATGCAGTTGATGGCCGAACGCAGCCTGGAACACGGCAGCCATCAGGGGCTGGGCTGGATCGCCGGTGAGGTGGTGCCGCTGGACCCCGCCGACACGTCGCTGAAGATTCCGCACATGGGCTGGAACGAGCTGGATTTCGAGGCCGGGTGCCACCCGCTGCTGGCAGGCATTGCACCCAAATCGCACGCCTATTTCGTCCACAGCTACCACTTCACCGTTGCCAATCCGGCCGACCGTCTGGCCACCGTCGATTACGGCGGGCCGGTCACCGCCATGATCAGCCGGGACACCATGGTCGGCACCCAGTTCCACCCGGAAAAGAGTCAGGCTCTCGGGTTGGCCCTGCTGACCAATTTCCTGCGCTGGAAGCCCTGATCCCGTCCCGTGTCAGGTTTCTGCCATCCGTTCATCCGCTCTTTCGTCGAAAGCCGTCGCCATGATCCTGTTTCCTGCCATTGACCTCAAAGATGGGGCCTGCGTCCGCCTGTACAAAGGCGAAATGGAAAAGGCCACCGTGTTCAACACCAGCCCCGCCGATCAGGCCGGGCAGTTCAAGGCAATGGGCTGTCCGTGGCTGCATGTGGTCGATCTGAACGGGGCCTTTGCCGGCAAGCCGGTCAATGCGCAGGCGGTCGAGGAAATCCTGGCGGTGATGGGCCCCGATGTGCCGGTGCAGCTGGGTGGCGGCATTCGTGACCATGCCACCATTGACCTGTGGCTGGACAAGGGCGTTCGCCGGGTGATCCTCGGCACCATCGCCGTGCGCGATCCGGCGCTGGTCAAGGATGCCTGCCGCCGTCATCCGGGCCGGGTGGTGGTCGGGATCGACGCCCGCGACGGCATGGTCGCGGTCGAAGGCTGGGCCGAAACCTCGGAACTGTCGGCGCTCGATCTGGCCCTGAAATTCGAAGATGCCGGTGTCGCCGCCATCGTTTACACTGACATTGACCGCGACGGCGCCCTGACCGGCTGCAACGTCGAGGCCACCGCCGCCCTCGCCGACCGGATTTCCACCCCGGTGATTGCTTCGGGCGGGGTGTCGTCGATCGACGACATCAAGGCGCTGAAGGCGGTTGAAAGCAGCGGGATCGAAGGGGTCATCTCGGGCCGGGCCATTTACGATGGCCGCCTTGACCTCGCCGAAGCCCTGGCCGTTCTCAACGGCTAACCCAAGGGATTAACGCCACCATGCTGAAGATGCGCATCATCCCCTGCCTCGACGTCAAGGATGGCCGGGTGGTCAAGGGGGTCAACTTCGTCGGTTTGCGCGACGCCGGGGACCCGGTCGAACAGGCCCGCCTGTATGACGCCGCCGGGGCCGACGAACTGTGTTTCCTCGACATCACCGCCAGCTCGGACAATCGCGCGACACTTTATGATGTGGTCGCCCGCACCGCCGAAGAATGCTTCATGCCGCTGACCGTCGGAGGGGGCGTGCGCACCGTCGAAGATATCCGCAAGCTGTTGCTCGCCGGGGCCGACAAGGTGTCGATCAACACCGCCGCCGTCCACCGCCCGGAATTCGTCCGCGAAGCCGCCGAGAAGTTCGGCTCCCAGTGCATCGTGGTCGCCCTCGATGCCAAGGCCGTCGCTCCCGGCAAGTTCGAAATCTTCACCCACGGTGGCCGCAATGCCACCGGACTGGATGCCGTCGACTGGGCCAAGCGGATGGAAAGCTATGGCGCAGGCGAAATCCTGCTCACCTCGATGGACCGCGATGGTACCAGGCAGGGCTTTAACCTGCCGCTGACCCGCGCCGTTGCCGATGCCGTGCGCATTCCGGTGATTGCCTCCGGTGGCGTCGGCAATCTCGACCATCTGGCCGAAGGTGTGCTCGAAGGTCACGCCACCGCCGTGCTGGCAGCGTCGATTTTCCATTTCGGCGAATACACCATCCGTGACGCCAAGGCCCACATGAAGGCCCGTGGCATCGCCGTGCGCGAAGACTAACCCCCGCATGGTCAAGATCAAACAGTTGATCAAGGAAGGACTCCTCCCGATGACCGAAGACCTGCACATCCTTGATGCCCTGGCAGCCACCATTGCCAGCCGCAAAGATGCCGACCCGGACAGCAGCTATACCGCCAGGCTGTTCGCCAAGGGCCGCAAAAAGATCGCCCAGAAGGTCGGCGAGGAAGCCGTCGAAACCGCCATTGCCGCCGTGGCCGAAAAGCCCGCCAATGTGGTTTCCGAAAGTGCCGACCTGCTCTATCACCTGCTGGTCCTGTGGGCCGAGGTCGGGATTGCCCCGCAAGAGGTGTGGAGCGAGCTGGAACGCCGGGTCGGTGTTTCCGGGGTCGATGAAAAGAAAGCCCGCAAGAAGTAATCACAGGGGAAGCGCAGATGAGCTACGATTCCAACAACGTCTTTGCCAAAATCCTGCGCGGGGAGATCCCGTGCAAAAAGGTCTACGAAGACGACCATGTGCTGGCCTTTGACGACATTTCCCCGCAGGCTCCGGTCCACACGCTGGTGATCCCCAAGGGCCCCTATCGTTCGATCAACGAAGTCGCCGCCAGTGCCAGCGAGGCCGAGCTGGCCGCCCTGCTGCGCGCCATCGGCACCGTTGCCAAGCTCAAGGGCTGCGATCAGTCCGGCTATCGTGTCATCACCAATATCGGTGATGATGGCCATCAGGAAGTCCCCCATCTCCACTTCCACATCATCGGCGGCGCCCCCACCGGCCCCATGCTCAGCAAACGCCCGGCATAAGAGGGGCGCAAGGGTAGCCCTTACGGGGTGCTCCGCACGGGTTTTCGTGGGGTCACAGACCCCACACCCCTTCAGATAGAAACAGAAACAGGCCCCCGGCTAAAGCAGGGGGCCTGTTTCTGTTTCTATTGGGGCTTGGGGCCAATGGCCCCAAAAAAGGCCGCGCGCAGCGCATCCCGCAGGGACTATCCCCTGCCCTCTTTATGCTGAGGGGGTGTCGCCAGCGAGCCAGAGGGATTTTTTGACTTTCTTTTCGAGGAAGGCGCGATGAGCGGCCTGCTCGGCGTCGGGGACGGCATGGGGACGCGGGGCGCGATAGGGACGGTCGATGTGAACACGCTCGTCGCCACTGGCGGCACCCTTGCCGACCAGTGCCAACCCGGGCTGACGCCCGCCGCGCAGCTCGAGATAGACTTCGGCCAGCAACTCGGTATCGAGCAAGGCACCGTGGAATTCGCGATGCGAGTTGTCGATGCTGAACCGGCGGCACAAGGCATCGAGACTGACCGGCGAGCCGGGGAACTTTTTGCGCGCCATCGCCAGCGTGTCAATGAACCGCTCGGGGGCATAGGGCGGCTTCCCGATCCAACCCAACTCGGCATTGATGAACCGCATGTCAAAGGCGGCATTGTGGGCGATCATCGGGGCGTCACCAACAAACTCCAGCCACTCGTCGGCAATATCGGCAAACAGCGGACAGTCGGCCACCCGCTCGTTGGTGATGCCATGAACGCGGGTGGCATCGGCGGGGATTTCGCGCTCGGGGTTGATGTATTTGTGGAAGGTCACACCGGTGGGCATGTGGTTGATCAGCTCCAGCGCGCCGATTTCCACCAGTCGGTGCCCTTCTGACGGCTCGAAGCCTGTCGTTTCGGTATCGAACACAATCTCGCGCATGGCTGTTACCCTCGTTTCAAGTGCGTCAACGCTCGTTTCACCGCCCGCCGGGTGACGGCCTTGCCCAACCCGGACGGAACGACCACATCAGCCCGTCGTCGCTTTTCGGCATCGGGGCACTGACGGGCGCGGATTTGGGCAAAGGTCTCGGCAGTCATGCCGGGGCGCGCCAGCACCCGCTGACGCTGGAGAAAATACGGAGCCGAAACGACCATCACCGCATCGCACTGCCGGTCTCCGCCTGTTTCATACAACAACGGCACATCCAGCGCCACCAGCCGACAGCGACGACGACGACAGCGAGCCAGAAAAGCCGCCTTGTCGGCGCGAACCAGCGGATGCAAGATCGCCTCCAGCCGCCGCAAGGCCGGGGTATTGCCGAACACCTGCTGCCCCAGCGCCCGCCGGTCAATGCTGCCGTCGGCCCGTGAAACAGCGGGAAACGCTGCCAAGATCGCCGCCACCGCCTTGCCGCCCGCCGCCAGCAACCGGTGGACGGTGGCATCGGCATCATGGACGGGAATCCCGGCCTCCCGCAGCATGCGGGCGAGGGTGGACTTGCCCATCCCGATTGAGCCGGTCAGGCCGAGAATGATCATCGCCCGACAAAGCCCAGCATGTGGCTGCGCAGGGCTTCGTCAACAGTCGGTTCGGAACCGAACCAGGCAGTGAAGCCGGGGCGGGCCTGATGCAGCAACATCCCCAGCCCGTCAACGATGACGTGGCCGCGCTGTTGCGCCTGCTCCAGCAACGGGGTCAGCAACGGCACATACACAATGTCCGTCACCACCGCCGAGGGCGGCAAGGCTGCCAGCGACAGCTCCAGCGCGGGCTGGCCGTGCATGCCCTGGGTGGTGGTGTTCACCAGCAAGGCCGCCCCGGCCAACAGTGTTTCACGCTGCTCCCACTCCCCGACCTCGATCGGCTGGGCGGGGAAATGCCGAGCCAGATCCGCCGCCAGCGCCTCGGCACGGGCGCGGGTGCGGTTCAGCAGGCGGATGGCAGGAACGCCCGCCTCCAGCAGGGCACAGATCACCCCACGCGCCGCTCCCCCAGCCCCCAGCACCACCGCCGGACCAGCGGCGGCGGTCCAGTCCGGCGCACCGCTGCGCAGGTTTTCGAGGAAGCCATAGCCATCGGTGTTATCGGCCGTGATGCTGCCATCGGCATTGACCACCAGCGTATTGGCCGCCCCCATCCGGCGGGCGCGGTCGGTGGCATGATTGGCGGCCTGGAAGGCGGCTTCCTTGTGCGGTACGGTGACGTTGGCCCCGCGCAGGCCCAGCTTGGGCAAGGCCCGGATGGCGTCGTGAATGTTTTCCGGTGCGACCGCCAACGGGATATAGGTGCCATCAATCCCGGCCCGTTCCAGCCAGAAGCCATGCAGGCGCGGGCTGAGGGAATGGCTGACCGGCCAGCCGATCACCGCCGCAACTTTGGCTTTTCCACTGAGGCTCATCGAGATGGTCCTTAAGACAGTTCACAACAAAAAATCGCGGAGCGCTGCTCCACACCTCGCTGGGGCCTTCAGGCCCCAGACCCCATTTCTTGAATGATCAAAGAAAAAAGGGGGGATTGGGGGCATTGGCCCCCAAACAGGTGCGGGCGGTAGCCCGCCTTTTCACTCCACCAGCACCCCGTGGGCACGCAGGAAACCCAGCAACGGCAGCAGGGGCAGGCCGAGGATGGTAAAGAAATTTCCGTCCATGCGAGAGAACAATTGCGCTCCCAGCCCTTCGAGGTGATAGCCGCCGACGGTTTCCAGCGCTGCCTCGCCCAGCTCGGCAAGATAGCGGTCAAGGAAAGCCTCGGTAAACGGGCGCACACTCATGCGGGCCTGATCCATGTGGTGCCACAGCCGTTGGCCGTCACGCACCACCACCGCGCAACTGATCAGCCGGTGGGTTTCCCCCCGTAACGACCACAAAATGGCGCGGGTATCCTCGAGCGAGGTTGCCTTGTCCAGCCAGCGCACCTCGCCCTGCCCGTCTGGAGCCTCCAGCATCTGGTCAGCCCCGATCACCAGCGCACCGGGATAGCGGCGAGACACCTGCATCGCCTTGATCTCGGCCAGAACCTCGGCCACATCGGCGGCACTGGCGCCTTCGGCCTGCAACGACTGTTTGACTTCGCTTTCATCGACACGGGCGGGCTGAACCTCGACCGGCACCCCGGCCGAGCGCAGCAGGCGGGCGCGGGCCGAACTGCCCGAGGCCAGAACAACCAAAGGCACAGAGGACGTCACTGGGCATGCTCCTGTTGCTGACGCTGACGTTGATGGTCGGTATAGTATTGCAGGATGGTGGCGGCGGCTTCTTCAATCGACCGCCGTGAAACATCAATCACCGGATAGCCCAACCGGGTGAACATCCGGCGCGCTTCCAGCACTTCATCACGCACCAGTTCTTCATTGGCATAACTGCTGGCCGGGTCTTCGTTCATCATCCGCAAACGGTTGCGGCGAATGTCGGACAGCGAGCGCGGTTCCCGGGTCAGGGCCACTTTCAGCGGTCCCCGCACCCGCAGGGCTTCCTCCGGCAACGGGATGCCGGAGACCACCGGAATGTTCATCGCCTTCAGACCACGGTTGGCCAGATACATGCATGTCGGCGTTTTCGAGGTGCGTGAAACACCGAACACGATCACGTCGGCCTCGTCGATGCGAGCCAGGCTCTGGCCGTCGTCGTGCTCGATGGTGAAATTCATCGCGTCAATGCGGCGGAAGTATTCCGCATCCATCGAATGCTGCCGTCCCGGCCGGCCATCGGCCTGGGCTTCCAGACGCGCCGACAGGGTGTTCAGCACCGGATCAAGCACCGGGATATGATCGACCTCCAGCTCGCGGAAGCCGGTTTCCAGAATGCCGCGAATTTCAGGGTCAATCACGGTGTAAATCACCACCCCGCGATGGCTCTGGATGGCACTCAGCACCCGCCCGGCCTGCCCCGGAGTCCGGACCAGCCACCATTGATGGGTGGTCACGCTGCATCCGGCAAACTGCACCAGACAAGCGCGCGCAATGGCGGAAACCGTTTCCCCTGACGAGTCCGATACGAGGTGAAGATGGATGCTTTTATTGGGCATTGCCTGGTTCCTGCTCACAAGCGGTGCGGGGGATAACCGGTGCATGGCGGTGGACAACGTTTATGCCCCTGAAAAGACTCCTTTTCCATCCCCATTGCACTGGAAATGATGAGTCCGCTTATTCCCCTGTGAATCGCTGCCGATGGAAAAGCGGGGATATGCGGAGAACCCGTGAACCGGCATGGTTATCCCCGTTATCCACAGAGTTGTCCCGACAAACCGCGACTCCGCAAGAGTCCGCAAGACTCCCCGTACACGCAAAAAGATTCCCCCGGAGTCGTCCCCAATCCCGCAAACTGTTGATTTCTGACTCTGTTTTCTGTGGATGCCCTGTGGACAAGAGTCCATCCACAGGATTCACAGGCATCCACAAACCACTACAACCCTTTATAAAAAAAAAAAGACCGTGTAAGAGCACGACCTGTGCATATCCTGTCTTCGTTTTCACCGCCGACATAAGGAACGCTCCGTGACCCAAGCAGCCTCGACCAACAAGCCATTCCTTCGCGCTCTGGCGGGAGAAACAATGACCCCCCCGCCGTTCTGGCTGATGCGCCAGGCTGGACGCTATCTGCCGGAATACCGCGCTACCCGCGCTGCAGCAGGCAGCTTCCTTGACCTGTGCTATAATCCCGAACTGGCCTGTGAAGTGACCTTGCAACCGCTACGACGGTATCAAATGGATGCCGCTATCCTGTTCTCGGACATTCTGGTGATCCCGGATGCTTTGGGACGTTCGGTTGCTTTCAAGCAAGGCGAAGGGCCGGTGCTTGATCCGTTGAGCGGAGCCGCAGACGTTGAAGCCCTGTTGGTTTCCAATGTACGGAGCCATTTGAAGCCGGTTCTCGAAACCGTCAGCCGCATCAAGGCGTCCCTGCCGGAAAAAACCGCGCTGATCGGCTTCTGCGGTGCCCCATGGACCGTTGCCACCTACATGATCGAAGGCGGCTCTTCCAAGGATTACGCCAAGACCAAGGAATGGGCCTATGGCCGTCCGGCGGTGTTTCAGGCGCTGATCGATATCCTGGTCGAAGCCTCCAGCGATTATCTGATTGCCCAAATCGATGCCGGCGCCGAAGCGGTGCAGATTTTCGACAGTTGGGCAGGGGTGCTGCCGGAAGAAGAATTCCGCCGCTGGGTGATGGCACCAATCAAGGCAATGGTCGAACGGGTGAAGGCGGTCCATCCGACCGTGCCGGTAATCGGCTTCCCGCGCGGAGCCGGGCTGCTGTACGAAGATTTCGCCCGCGAAGTCGGCTGTGATGCGGTCAGTCTGGACACCACCGTTCCGCTGGACTGGGCGGCGCGGGTGATTCAGCCGCTGGTCACGGTTCAGGGCAATCTTGATCCGATTCATCTGGTCAGCGGTGGCGAAGCAATGGACCGCGCCATAGATCGTATTCTCAACACCCTGGGGCGTGGGCCGTTCGTGTTCAATCTGGGCCATGGCATCACCCCGGCCGCCCCGCCGGAACATGTTGCCCGTCTGGCCGAGCGTATCCGCGCGTTCCGCTAACGCTGTCCTGAAGACATCAAGGGGAACAAGGACGTGGAGCGCTGCTCCACACCTCGCTGGGGCCAGTCGGCCCCAGACCCCATTCCTTTGATATTGAAAAAAACAGACATTCCGGGTCTCCGCCCAACAGAGGATTTACAAGACCATGGGAAAACTCGCTGTCGTTCTGTTCAACCTGGGTGGCCCGGACCGCCCCGAAGCGGTTCAGCCGTTCCTGTTCAACCTGTTCAATGATCCAGCAATCATCGGTGCTCCGAATCCGATCCGCTGGGCGCTGGCAAAGTTCATTTCCAGTCGCCGGGCACCGGTCGCGCGGGAGATTTACGCCCATCTGGGGGGAAAGTCTCCGTTGCTGGAGCAAACCCAATCACAGGCGCAGGCTCTGGAACAGGTTTTGAAGACGGCAGGTAGCGATCAGGTGCGGGTGTTCATCGCCATGCGCTATTGGCATCCGATGACCGCCGAGACGGTGGCCGAGGTGAAGGCGTTTGCCCCCGATCGGGTGGTGTTGCTGCCGCTGTATCCGCAGTATTCGCGGACCACCAGCGGCTCGTCGCTGAAGCTGTGGGCCGAGGAAGCCAAACGACAGGGACTAACCTGCCCCAGCCAGAGTATTTGCTGCTGGCCGACGATGGACGGCTTTGTCAGCGCCATGGCGTCTTCGGTTAGCGAGGCTGTTCACCGGCTGGCCAGCCACGGCGAACCACGGGTATTGTTCTCCGCCCATGGTTTGCCGAAAAAGGTGATTGCCGGTGGTGATCCCTATCAGTGGCAGGTCGAACAGAGCGCGGCGGCAATCGTCGAAAAGATGGCGCTGCCGGGGCTGGACTGGCAAGTGTGCTACCAAAGCCGGGTTGGACCACTGGAATGGATCGGGCCTGCCACTGAGGCGGAAATCCACCGTGCCGGGGCCGATGGCGTGCCGCTGGTGGTGGTGCCGCTGGCCTTTGTCTCCGAACATTCGGAAACGCTGGTTGAACTGGATATCGAGTACGGCGCGCTGGCCACCGAAGCCGGTGTTCCGGCCTATGCGCGCGTTTCAACGGTCCAGAGCAGCCCGACCTTCATCGACGGTCTGGCCGGGCTGGTGCGACAAACCCTGAGCAACGGGGCGGCACTTCAGGCTGAACAGCAGCAAAGAGTGTGCCCGGGCCAGTTTGGCAATTGTCCCTGCAAGGCAGGATAACAGGAGTTCAGTGATGCTGTTCGAGACCTTTTCCACCCCTTACCTGTGGGTCAAGTGGGTGCATATTGTATCCGTCATCACCTGGATGGCCGCGTTGTTTTACCTGCCGCGCCTGTATGTTTACCATGCGCAGCTTGACCTTGCGACCGACACCGGCAAGGCGCAATCAGAGCTGTTCAAGGTGATGGAGCGCCGCCTGTTGCGCGGGATCATGAACCCGTCGCTGTTCGCCGTTCTGATTTCCGGAGCCTTGATGGCACCGAACTGGATCAGCCATGGCTGGCTGCATGCCAAATTGCTGATGGTGCTGTTCATGCTGGGCTGCCACGGTGCCTATGCCCGCTGGCGGAAGGATTTCGAGGCCGACCGCAACCAGCGCAGCCACAAATTCTACCGCATTGCCAACGAGGTTCCGACCATCCTGTTATTGATCATTGCGGCAATGGTGGTGGTCAAGCCTTTCTGATTGTCCTGAACTGCTCGGGGCCTTGAGGCCCCGAACCCCCATTTTCTCTTTAAAAATCAAGTCAATGGGGTCTGGGGCCTCAAGGCCCCGGCGAGGTTTGGAGCAGCGCTCCATGATCTTTTTGTTTTTTGTCGCGTACTGTGATCTGACGCAGGTGCGCTGGTCTAGCAAAAGGCTCCTGTTTCGGCAGGAGCCTTTTTTGCATCCCAGGCAGCAAAAAGCTGCCGTCTTTCATACGAATATATTGACAAGATGGCCGAGGACGCCTAACGCTAACATCTAGGTCCAAGTGCGGGGCAAGGGTTCCGTCTTGTGTCTGGTATCGCCTTTCCTTTTCCCGCCATGTCCCTGTCGTCTGCCATTGGTGTTTAAAAGCCCTGCCGGTCCGTTTGATCGCAGTCAGCACCCAGCAGCACGGGCATGGGCGGTTTCCCTTTTTTCATCATCAGGGGTGTTCGCACCAGTCGCGTACACGCCCCCTATGTTAATGGCAGACCAATATGCATCTTCAGGAGCTGAAGGCCAAAACCCCGGCCGAACTTTTGGCTTTTGCCGAAGAACTCGAGATCGAAAACGCCAGTTCCCTGCGCAAGCAGGACATGCTGTTTGCGATCCTCAAGGCTCTGGCAGAACAGGATACCGCCATTTACGGCGACGGGGTTCTGGAAGTCCTGCAGGATGGCTTCGGCTTTCTGCGCTCCCCCGACGCCAATTATCTGCCCGGCCCGGATGACATTTACGTCAGTCCCAGCCAGGTCCGCCGCTTTGGTCTGCGCACCGGCGATACAGTCGAAGGCCAGATCCGCTCGCCCAAGGACGGGGAACGCTATTTCGCCCTGCTGAAGGTCAATGCGATCAACTTCGAAGACCCGGACAAGGTTCGTCACCGGATCAACTTCGACAACCTGACCCCGCTGTATCCGCAGGAAAAGCTGCGGCTTGAAATCGACAATCCGACCCGCAAGGACATCACGCCGCGAGTGATTGAAATGGTCGCCCCGCTCGGCAAGGGGCAGCGCGGCCTGATTGTGGCCCCGCCGCGCACCGGTAAAACGGTGATGCTGCAGTCGATTGCCAGTTCGATCGAAGCCAACCACCCGGAAGCCTATCTGATCGTCCTGCTGATCGACGAACGCCCGGAAGAAGTCACCGACATGGCCCGCACCGTGAAGGGTGAAGTGGTGTCGTCAACCTTTGACGAACCGGCCAGCCGTCACGTCCAGGTCGCCGAAATGGTGATCGAAAAAGCCAAGCGCCTGGTCGAACACAAGCGCGACGTGATCATCCTGCTGGACTCGATCACCCGTCTGGCCCGCGCCTATAACACCGTGGTGCCGTCATCGGGCAAGGTGCTGACCGGCGGTGTGGACGCCAACGCCCTGCAAAAGCCCAAGCGTTTCTTTGGCGCGGCGCGCAACATCGAAGAAGGCGGCTCGCTGACCATCATCGCCACCGCGCTGATCGACACCGGTTCGCGCATGGACGAAGTGATCTTTGAAGAATTCAAGGGCACCGGTAACTCGGAACTGATCCTTGACCGCAAGCTGGCCGACAAGCGCACCTTCCCGGCGATTGACATCACCAAGTCCGGGACCCGTAAGGAAGAGCTGTTGGTGCAGAAGCAAGACCTGTCGAAGATGTGGGTCCTGCGCCGTATCCTCGCCCCGATGGGGACGCAGGATGGCATGGACTTCCTGCTCGGCAAGCTGCGCGATACCAAGAACAACGCCGACTTCTTTGACATGATGAATAACTAGGAGCAGGGCCCAAACAAGGACGTGGAGCGCTGCTCCACACCTCGCCGGGGCCGTGAGGCCCCGGACCCCATTTTGTTAATCACCAGAGAAATGGGGGCTGGGGTCTTGACGGTTAGGTTAGATCAATACCGATCACCGCCAGCCGTATTTCATGGTTCATCCGTTTTTCAAGCTCACGGGCCTGCTGTTGCAGATGGGATATCAGTGCCGTGAAATCCAGCATGATTTCGCTTTGCTTGTTTTCCCACCTGCGGGCCTTGTTCATTGTGATCAGCAGACACCCTGCCCGGCAGCTGTCATGCTGCATGTACTGACCAACCAATTGGTTCTCAAGGGCCTGTTCAAGGTCTTTTAGAGAATATTCATTGTTGGCCAGCTTCATTTCGATAACGGCTTGGGCATCTGAATGACGGGACAACAGACGGATATCCGTTTTCTTGTCATTGATCACCATCGCTTCCCGGTCAACGCGGTAGAGGTGGTTTTCCCGCTCCTGTAGCCTTTTGGCGAACCAGACCTGCATGTCCTTTTCTTGGTTCATCGCTGCAAGGTGGAAACGTTCAGAAAATTCGTCGGCGGCAATATCGTGCTGAAGGTCGGCAAGTCGGTTGATCATCAAATCGAACATCCCGTTGCGATTGATGGCAATACCCTCACCCCATTTTTCCAGCTGTGCGACATCCTTGTCCTGATACGCCGGGCCTTCAGCCTCGCTGGCTGCTTTTTCACGGGCGAGTTGGTCGATACGATCCTTCAAATGGGCGAAGAACGGGTTTGTCCGTAGTGTTTGCTTCGCCACCCACGCCGCTGGGCCTGTCCGGTTCAGCAAGGCATCGAGCATGGCATACCGACCGTGTTGGGCTTTGTCCCGCAGGGTTGGCCTATAGGCCCCTGTTCCTATCCGCACGACATCATCAGAAACACGTACTTCTCTATAGGCGAGCTGAACCAGTGCCAGCAGCATCTCTGGTGTCATTTCAGGATTGGACACGTCAAAACAAAGACAAGTATTGTCTCTGGGGTCACAGCTGGAAAGCAACGTCTGGCACAAACGGGATCGCACTGCTGGATCGAGTGTTGCGAGATTGTTGGCCAATGTCTCGATGGCCACTTGAGGGGCTGTCTTCAACAACAGAGCAAGCCACAGTGGTGCGAACGGGGTATCAAGTCCCGCGCCGAGACGGCTTTGGGCCAAGGTGATCATGGCAGAGGGATCAGCAGTGTTGCTGATTACAAAATGAATCACTCGTTCGATATGATGATCGAGGTGAGCCGTGTCGTGCTCGTCAGAAGCCTCAATGGATTTTGCGGATAGCCAATTCCACACACGCGGAACAAAGAACTCTCGGGCCGCTGCATCAGCGGACACAAGCCTCTCGAAAAAAGGTCTGGCGGTAAAACTTCTCACATCGTCAAGCTGAAGCGATAATTCTATGCCAAGTGTTGCATCAACTGCGTCTGGCCAGAAGGTGATCAGTTCATTGAGCCAGGCTGGGACCCCATTCAATGCCACACAGGCCAGCCGAGCAGCCCGTTCTGCGGCAGTACGATCCAAGGAGTGTACCCAATCAGGCTGTTCAGCCTCGGCATACACGCCAGCAAGTGCCAGAATCCAGTCATGTTGAACTGAATTGCGCTGCTCCTTAGGTAGCGTACTGGGGAATGGTGGGTCAATGGTGCGCCAATAGGCGCAAAAGGCTTTCCGGACTTGCTCGGCAATCTGCTCACTAAAATGCTCAGTGATTATCGATCGGTCCCAACGGTAGCTCCAGACAGATTCCTGGAAATCCTGCGCAATTACCTGTGTAAAATCCCAAACCACTTGGGGAATGCTGGTCTTGGTAAAGTAGGTATCCGGATCATCCAGCAGTTCAGACCGCCAAACCTCCCAAGAGGCGATAGCCTCTTCTTTTTTGGCTTCGCGTTCAGCGTTTCTTGTTCTCTGTCGAGCTTGGAATTCCTCGGAAGAGGCGTCGGGCTGAACCGGAACGAGCCATTGGGCAAGTTGATCGAGCCTGTCAGGCTCCCCTTTCACAGCCTCCCGGATTGCCTTTTCCCGTTCTTCGATTGGCAGGCCATTCTGGCGGAGCATCCGGCAAGCATGTTGGAATGCGGATGTACGAGTGTCATGGGCTAGTGTCGCATCGGCAATGATCTCGATCAGCTAGTCAAAGTCATTGTCTCTCAGAGGATCAATTGTCGAGTCATACCGAACATGTATCCAGTGACTGCCGCTATCAGACGCAGGGATATGGGTGGTGCAAAAGTCCACTTCGGCACAATACGCCGCTTTTCGCCAGCGTGAGGGGGCTTGACGGAAAAAGCTCTGCAGGGACTCGACAGGCTGCTGATTGCCAAGCTCTTCATCTTGCAGACGAACTGCAATCACGGCCGCAGACACAACATCCGCTGCTGGAGGCCGTGTTATATTGAGGTGTTTTTCGCACAGTACTGCCAGTACCACCGACAGATGAGCAAACCGACTGGCAAAATATGGCCAGTCATCACTGGGCTCAATACTGGCCTCGATCATGCGGGCAAGGGATGTGCGGAGTGCCGTACTCTGCTCATCGCTAAGCCCGAGCGTAGGTATCAATTGTGGCAAAAACCAATCAAGATTACGACTATCTTCCTCAGTAACAACAATTTGGCCCAGCAAGGTCGCGAATTGCTCACTCGACATGTGCCGGGGAAATACCATGCCGAGCACGCCACTTTTGACCGATGATGGCCAGTGAAGGTCTGTCAGAAGGGAGGTGACCACAGGATCAAGTCCTCCCGGTTCGGTCATCTCTGTCAGCACGTTGAAGGCGGCGATACGGTCCGCCGGGGAAGCCGTAGGATCGGTTACCACCCCCAACGCGATATCTTGGCAATCCTGCATCCGACCTGCCAAAATCAGGGCAAGCAGCAGCTCACGGACATCCGGGCTGCTCCTGCCCTTCCACCAGAGCTGTCGGACGGTCGGAGACAAATCAGGCGACGCAAAGCGCAGGACTTGTGCAGTGGGGATATGGATGCCGCGCCATGTGTCTTGCCGGTATCGCTCTACGTATGCCGTCAGGATGCCTTGACAGGTGCTGACCGGAAAGCGCTCGGGGTCGCCATCGTCCATCAGGGCCGCTGGGTCACGACGGAGCATTTCGTCCCGGACAGCATCGTTCGGGATCGACAGCCAAGCCGCAACAGCACGCATCGACGGGAAAACGAACTGTTGCCCATAGCAATCCCCGAACAGCAAACGGAAGAGTGCGGAGCGGTTTATCCTGTCGTTGCGGCAGAGCCACTCAAGCCGCTGTGCGGCCAGAAACTCCGATGCCGAGCGGTGATGGAAACGGACCCGGCCATAACTGGCCGGGCCAAACAGGGGGCGTTGCAGCAACTCTGCCTGCTCGTTTGCGGTCCAGTCGCTCAGGATGATCGCGGGGTCTATTGCCGCCTCTTGCTCAATGTCATCAAGCGAGAGATCAGAAAAGCGGATGGTCCGCTTGCGCGTTAAAATCTGGGCAAGGGCGAGCCGTTCGGCCCCTTCCCGTGCTCGTTCAGGGGATAGGGTGGTGTGTTTCTTGCGGTTGCCCGTTTCCCGCAATTTGTGGCGGATATCTTCTTCGATCTGCTCCGACCGGGTGCCAAGTCGCCCGTGTTCCCGCCAATAGGAACAAATTTCGATCAGTTCCTGTGGCCGTCGGGCGAAGTCCCAAACATGTTTCCGCTCGATTTCCTGCATCAGACTCGCCGGCTCTGCCACGCCGCAGGTAGTCGCAAGGTGCTCAACGTGCTGTTGGCTTAACGGGGTAAGCTCGACAATCAAGACCCCGTCGTTTGGAACAGGAGTTTTGCGTTTTTTTCTGGCTTCAACCTGTGCGTTGCGCGTTTCGCCGCTGATCAGACGCCTGAAGGATTGCTCCGGAGTGTCGATGATCTCCGGCTCGGAGTGGGGAGGATCAAGAGGCAATTCGTCTGCAACAGCATCGAAATCCAGCGTGATTGGTCTGCTGGTCACAATGATGCGGGCACGGTGCAGGTGTCCATCAATCTCGCAAGAAAATTTGCGCAGCGCTTGCCGGAAATCACCGTGGGAGAGAAGAAGCTCGTCGGCAGAATCGAGAAAAAAGTACGCTTCCGGGATGTGACCGGCGCGCCAGTCCTGATAGCGCTTTCTGTGAAGCGGGGCGAGCAACATGGGTAACCCGGTGCTGGCAATACCCTCCAGAGTCAGGAAAAAAGCGGCCTTTCCCTGCTCAAACAATCGCTCGGCTTGCTGTTGGCATTCATGTGTCTTGCCCGTACCTGCCGCTGAAAGAATCAGGACTCTGCGGGGATCATCCAGCAGATGATCCCAGCTGACGGTCTTTCCCAATCTCATGGAATGAATATCAGGATTGGTTGCCGCTTCGCGTGTCAGGGTCTGAAAGGAGCGACTAATACTGGTATTTCCCGACTGGGTTGGTGCTTTCGTCATTATCTCTCACAGGATACGACAGCAAGGGAACAGGAGTGGGGACCGCTCAAATCCTTCGGGGCCTCTGGCCCAGATCAAAAATGTCAAAGTCATGGGGTCCGGGGCCTCAAGGCCCCGGCGAGGTGTGGAGCAGCGCTCCACGTCCTTGCTGCCCTACTGACTGGCCCACACCACCCGCGCCAGCCACCACAGCGCCCGGACATCCAGCTCTTCTTCCAGAGTATCCGCCACGCCCAGCGGGCGGATGGTCAGGCGGGTGGCGGTCTGGCGCAGCAGCTCGCAGACGCGGACGCCGCTATCGCGCAGGGACAGCACCACCCGGTCGCCCCGCCGCAGGGGAAAGCCGCTGGCGAGATCGTGCGGGACCAGCAACAGGCGGTCGCCGTCGCGGTACACCGGGGTCAGGGCATCGCCGACCACTTCCAGAGCATAGCTGCCGTCGGTGTCAGATGGCAGGGTGACCGCATCCCATTGCGGAGCGGCCCGGTCTGGGGTGCCGTGGGGGGTGAACACACCGGCTTTTTCCGCATGATCCAGCCGGATCAGCGGCAAGGTACGGGGAGCCGCCCCCGCAGGATCGCTGCTGTGGATCAGGCCCGCCAGATCACCGAGCGAACTGTTGGTGACCATCAGGATTTTGGACAGACTTTCGGTTGAGGGCCACCGAAGCTTGCCTTCACTGATGCGTTTGGATTTGTTGAAGGTGGTCGGGTCCAGTCCGGCGGCTTTGGCCAGGCCGGAGACGGAATAACCATGGCGGCGGGCCAGGGCGTCAATCGCCAGCCATAAGTCCGCATGGGTCAGCATTGCCCGACTCTCCCCCAGTGCTGTCTCACCTGTGATCCGCTGTTTCCCCCCATGCGGATCACAGGTGTTTTTCCGGTATCAGGCCGAGGCGGCCAGACGGCGGGTCAGCGCCTGCCCCATTTCATCGGCCTGACGAATGGCGTGGTTGGCCCGTTCGACCATCGACTGCAGCACTTCGATATAGCGCTTCATGGTGTCGGAAACGGTGCGGAACTCGCTTTCGTGACGACCGGCGGCGGCGGCTTCGATGGCGATGTTGGTGGCAATGCCGTTCGACTGGTCGGCGACCTGCCGGATGCGACCGGCGTGGCCACCCAGCTTGCGGGCATTGTCCATCATCTGCCCCAGCAGGGCGGTGGCGCTGGCCAGGGCTTCGGATTCGCTGCGCTGCGACGAGTCATAGCCATCCGTGGTGGCGCTTTCGCGGATCTGGCGCAGGGCTTCGAGATCCTTGGTGGTGCGGTCTGACAGGTCGTTGGTGGCGATCTTCAGCGCGCTCATTTCCTGTTCCAGACGGTTCAGCTGGGAGACCAGCTGGCGAGTGTACTGGGTCAGGGCCCGCACCGCCACCCCGGCAGTCCCGGCCCGCCCGGCGGCCAGTTCGGCGTTCAGTGACAGGATGCGCATGTCTTCGGCCAGCTGGTTCAACCCCTGAAAGGCCTGAAACGCGCCCATGCAGTGGGTGGACAGGGCTTTGGCGCCTTCATCAAGGGACAGGGCCCGGGCGCGGGTACTGCTCGCGCCGGGGCGGGTAGCAGGGGCAGAACTCGGCAAAGAGGACATGACGCACGCTCCACGGTGAGATCAAAGGTTTCAATCAAAAAGGCACGACTGCGAACCGTGACCCCCGATCACCATTCGCATCATCCCGGTCACCCCGTCGCCCTGGCGGGCAACGTCCTGACTGGCACGATCAGCGCGTTAGGATAGCGGGGGTGCTTCGAGTGGCAAACCAAAAAAGTGCATCCCTACCCGCTTTTCCATACTCTTGTATGCGATGGTTCCGGGCCAACTGCGCCAAAGAGCACAGAAGGGTGCTTGAGAAAACAGATTGTCACTATTCATCAATAATCAAGACCCGGCGGAGACAGGAAAATTCCGCCCCCGCCAGTCCCGTGGCTCAGTCGTCCAGATGGGCCTTGGTATCTTCGATCACCGACAGCACGAACCGGCCAAAGGAATCAAGACGGGCCTTCAGTGGCCATTCCGGGGCCTGACGCAGGGCGTTGCCCATCGCCAGGATCAGCGCCGCCATCACTGCGTCCTGAATTTCCGGGTCGATGTCGGCCATCACGTCATCCAGCCCGGCGATCAGGTCCATCACCCGCTCGGCATCGGCCGGGGAACGGACAGGCACGGCCACCACTTCTTCGCCATCATCGGTTTCAACGGTCAGGGCAACGGCGGCCACATCGGCATCATCGTCGGGGGTCACGGGAGTGTCGTCAGTGTTCATCAGAGGAATCGTCCAGTAAGAAGGCCGCATGCCGGCGGCAGGAAGGCCAGTAAATCACTGCTTTTGCGCCGGGTCCATCGCCATCTGACAGAGGGGGCATGACGCTTTTGTGCCTGTCAGGCTCTGGCGGAACAACAATTGTTTCGCAAGTGCGAAAAGAATGGGGAGGACGGCATTCCCCTCTGGGATTGTTCCCGTGTGTTGAGTAGGATAGCAGGCAAGAAACGGTAGCCGTCATCGGCCATTACCCAACGGGAGGGTTCGCCACCATGAGTCGCCCAGTGATCATCAGCTGCGCCATCACCGGTAGCCGGACCCGCAAGTCCGATCACCCGGGGATTCCCATCAGTCCGAGCGAGCAGATTGAAAGCATCCATGCCGCCTACGAGGCCGGAGCCAGCATGGTCCACCTGCACGCCCGTGACGACGACGGACGGCTGTGCAACAGCCCCGAACGTCTGGCGCCGGTGATCGAGGGAGTGCGCGCGCTGTGCCCGGAAGTCATCATCCAGATTTCGACCATGGGCCACCACCCGGACCCGAAGGTGCGCGGGGCGGCGCTGGCCCTGAAACCGGACATGGCGAGTCTGATTCCCGGTTCGGTGAACTATTTCGATACCATCCTCGACAACAGTCCGGCGATGATCGAGGGGCTGGCCGGACTGATGGAACAGTACGGTGTCAAGCCGGAGTTCGCCGTTTTCGATCTGGCGATGCTGTACAACGCCAAGGGGCTGGTCCATTCCGGGTTGGCACGGGAACCACTGCACATGCAGTTGCTGTTCGGTATTCCCGGTGCCCTGCCCGCCCTGCGGCATCTGCTTGATACGATGGTGGCCGAACTGCACGATCTGTGCCCGGAAGCCACCTGGACCGCGACCGGTGTCGGACGGCATCAGGAAACGGTGATGGACTGGGCGCTGTATCGCGGTGGTCACCTGCGCACCGGACTGGGCAACACCGTCCGCCTGTCGCCGAACATGCTGGCCGAGGATAACGCCGATCTGGTCCGCCGGGCTGCCGGCCACTGTGTGTCGGTTGGGGCCTTTGTTGCCAGCCCGGCCCAGGCGCGTGACATTCTGGGGCTGCCTGCCGTCCCGCCGCCGCCGTCGGTTCGCGTCAAGCCCAAAATCGGCTGACCGGATCAGCTCATTTCCGGCTCCACCGCCCGCTGTCCATGCCGTTTGCGCATGGCCCGGCGTGAAAACTTCCTTTGGCTTCTGTCATCGGCGCCCGTAAACTGGAACTATCCCAATGCATGGGACAGGATACCGATAACGGGGGCCATGATGGGGCACTATGGGGCATACGAGAAAGTGACGCGTGGCATTCGCATCACCGTTCGTCCCGTCTATCTCGAAGAACAATCCGAACCGGCGTCACACCACTACGTCTGGGCCTATCAGGTGCGGATCGAGAACAAGGGTGATGAAACCGTTCAGCTGATTAACCGCTACTGGAAAATCACCGATGCCAACGGTGCCTTGCAGGAGGTGCGCGGTCCGGGAGTAGTCGGCGAACAGCCGGTGCTGGAGCCGGGGGATTCCTATGAATATACCTCGGGGACGCCGCTACAGACGCCGTCTGGCCTGATGCATGGCTGGTACGAAATGGAAAGCGATGCCGGTGAACGCTTTCAGGCTGAAGTCCCGATGTTTTCCCTCGACAGTCCCTATGAACGGCGAGCACTGAATTAACGCTGTCGTTGCGACAGGAAAACGTCTGCACCCGACAAGGGGGCCATTTTCCCCCTTTTTTCTTGTTGACTGTCGCCCTAGGTAATACAGCAGCCCTGTTGTCGGCCAGAGAGGGATTTTTCCTCGGTCTGGCAACGGCCTGAAGTTGACAATGTACGTCGGCTACTACAGCCCAAGGGTCTGGCTGACGCTGACAGGAGATTTGATGTGACCGTTTCCTCTCCCTCTCCCCGCCCGACCGATACCCTTGCCCCGACCCGTGAGGACGCCGAAACGGCCGTGCGGACGCTGCTGCGCTGGGCCGGGGATGATCCGACCCGTGAAGGTCTGGTGGATACCCCGGCCCGGGTGGCGCGCGCCTTTGAGGAATGGTTTGCCGGTTATGGCTCGGACCCGGCCGAAGTGCTGCGCCGGACCTTTGAAGAGGTCGAAGGCTATGACGAAATGGTGGTGTTGAAAGACATCCCGTTTGAAAGCCACTGCGAGCACCATCTGGCCCCGATTATCGGCTATGCCCATGTGGCCTACATTCCCCGGCGGCGGGTGGTGGGGATCTCCAAGCTGGCGCGGGTGGTGGAAATCTATGCCAAGCGCTTGCAGATTCAGGAAAAGATGACCGCTCAGGTGGCCAACACCATTCAGGAGGTTCTGGACCCGCTGGGGGTGGCGGTGGTGATTTCCGGCCAGCATCAGTGCATGACCACCCGTGGCGTACACAAGCATGGCGTTTCGATGGTCACCAGCCGGATGCTGGGGGCGTTCCGTGATGACCCGTCCACCCGCCGGGAGTTCCTGGCGATGATCGGCAATCCGAAATAATGTCCCCCCGCCCGGCCCCCTCCCCCATGCCGGACGACAGTGAACAGGGCCTCGACCATTTGGGCCTGATCGCTGAAATGATGCAGGAGTTCACCGGCAGCGGGAACTTTGAACGGATGGTGCATCGGGGGCTTGCACGGGTCAGCCGTCATCTGGGGGCCGAGGGCTCGTCGCTGTTCCTGACCGAGCCCCGGCGCGGGATCACTGCGCCGGACCCCACGCCGGATATCGTCTGTTATGCCTGCCATGGGCCGGTGGATCACAGCGGCTTGCGGCTGGCGTGGGGCACCGGCCTGATTGGCCGCTGCATCGCCCGCCACCAGAGCCAGGCCGTTGACTATGTCCATGGCGACCCGCCCCCCACCGATGAACAGATCTGTCTGTTGCTGGGCGGCGATCCGGGGCTGACCCTACGCTCGCTGCTGATTGCGCCGCTGACGCTCAATGGCGAGGCGCTGGGGGCGGTGGCGCTGGTCAACAAGGGTGATGGCGAGCCGTTCAGCGATGCCGATGAGCGCTTGCTGATTGCCCTGTCATCGGCGGCGGCGCTGGGGATCATCAATATCCGTCTGGCCCGGCAACTGGCAGAGCAGGAGCGTCTGCGCCACGAGCTGGAGCTGGCCGCCGACATTCAGCGCGGCCTGTTGCCTGCCGCCCGCGATGATACGTTCCCCCTGCACGGGCTGAATGTGCCGCTGTCGCAGGTGTCCGGCGATTTTTATGATGTGGTGGTGCTGCCCGATGGCCGTCTGTGGGGGACGGTGGCCGATGTGTCCGGCAAGGGGTTGAATGCCGCCCTGTTGATGGCAAAAACCTCATCGCTGTTTCGCTGTCTGGCCAAGGACAGCCCGACGCCGACCCCGGCGGCCCTGCTGGCGCGCATTTCGGAAGAGCTGTGCGAAACCGCCTCGCACGGGATGTTCGTCACCATGGCCTGTCTGCTGTACGATCCCCGCGACCAGTCGGTGGTGATCGCCAATGCCGGTCATGAACCACCACTGATCCATGATCCGGTGGGCAACAGCTTTACCCCGCTGACCGTTGGCGGGCCGCCACTGGGCATTTTGCCCGGCCTGTTTGATCCCCACGATGCGCAGCAACCGGTTCAGCAACGGTTGACTCTCCCCCCTGGGGCGAGCCTGATCCTGCTGACCGATGGCCTGACCGAGGCGGCCAACAGCCGGGGGGCAATGCTGGGCGGTGATGGCCTGCGCCCGTTGCTGTCGGCAACGGCTCCCCTGCGCGGACAGGACCGTCTGCATGCTTTGTTCGACCTGATTGGCGAAGCCGGATGGAACCGGCGCGACGACATGACGGTGCTGACCCTGACGCCCTCGCCTGCGCCCTGCTGGCGGCTTGACCTGCCTGCCGTTCCGGCCAGCCTGACCATCCTGCGCCGCTTCATCCACGCCTGCGCCAGTGTGTTGCAGGCGCCGGCAGACTGGGCCGACGATCTGGTGCTGGCGGTGGACGAGGCCGCGCAGAACATCATCCGTCACGGCTATGGCGGTGGTGACGTTCAGCGGCCAGTGTGGGTCGAGGTTCTGCCGCAGGCGGCAACGACTGACGCCGCCGGAGCGGTGGTGGTGCGCCTGCACGATGATGCTCCGACCGTTTCGCCCGCTATCCTGACCCCGCGGGAACAGGCTCCCTTGCGACCGGGGGGACTGGGATTGCATTTCATCACCGCCCTGACCGATGCCTGGGAGCTTGAACCGCCTCCCGTGCCACACGATGACCGGCCTCGGGCTGGCGTTCCGCACGGAAACTGTTTACGCTTGGTCAAGCAGCGTCCTGCCGCCTCGATGCGGGTGGCGGTGCAGGAGACGAAGAAGGACTGAACCATGGCAAGCGTTGAAATCCGGCATGACAGCGGTGTGGCCATCGTGGCCCTTGCCGGAGAAATTGACTTGCAGACCTCGCCGTCGGTGCGGGCCGCCATCCTTGAAACGCTGGCCCTGAAACAGCCGATGGTGATTGACCTGACCGCCGTGCGTTATATCGACTCCTCTGGCGTTGCCAGTCTGGTCGAAGGCTTTCAGACCGCCCGCCGTCAGGGCAGCGCCTTCATTCTGGCCGGGGTATCGGCCAGCGCGATGCGGGTGTTCCAGCTTGCCCGGCTGGATCGGGTGTTTGCGCTGGCCGAAACGGTTCCGCAGGCGCTGACGCAGGCCAGACGGGGCGCGGCATGAGCGCACAGTCTTCAGCCCATTCCGCACCGCTGCGCTGGATTTCCCGCCTGGGGGAAGCCACCGTCCACGGTGTTACGGAACTCGGTTTTGCGTCGGTCCTGCTGGGGCAGTCGCTGTTCTGGCTGCTGCTGGGACGACAGCGCCGCCAGCCGGTGCGCCTGTCGGCGATGGCGGCCCAGGCGATGGAAATCGGCATTCTGGCCTTGCCGATCGTCTCGGTGCTGGCCCTGACCATCGGGGCGATGCTGGCGATTCAGGGGATTTATACCTTGCGGATGTTCGGCGCCGAAAGCCGGGTGACGCTGGGGGTGGCGCTGTCCGTCACCCGCGAATTCTCGCCGCTGATCACCGGTATTCTGGTGGCTGGCCGCTCGGGGTCGGCGCTGGCCGCCCGGCTGGGGACAATGAAAATCAGTCAGGAAGTCGATGCCCTGACGGTGATGGGGATCAATCCGGTACGCTATCTGGTGGCCCCGGCGCTGGTGGCGACGGTGGTGATGCTGCCGCTGCTGACCCTGTGGGCCGATCTGGTTGCCCTGCTGGGGGCCGGGCTGTATGCCTCGGTCGAACTGGGGATCAGCCTGTCGGCCTTTGCGCAGGATACCCTCGCCGCGCTGCATCCCAACGACCTGCTGCACGGATTGGGCAAGGCCCTGCTGTTTGCCGTGCTGATCGTGATGGTCGGGGTGGTCAACGGGGCGATGGTGACCGGCGGTGCCGAAGGCGTCGGGCGGATGACCACCCGGTCGGTGGTGCACGGGATTGCGGCGATTGTCATCACCGACATGCTGTTCGCCTTTGTGCTGACCCGTTAGGAGACCTCCATGAGCACAGAGAGCGTCATTGCGGTCGACTCCCTGGTCACCCATTACGGCAGCCGCCAAATCCTGAAGAACGTTTCCCTCGAAGTCCGCGCCGGGGAAATTCTGGTGATCATGGGCGGATCGGGGTCGGGGAAATCGACCCTGCTCAACCATTTGCTCGGGCTGCTGCGGCCAACCTCGGGGAATGTTCACATTCTGGGGCAGGACATCAACACCATCCCCGATATCGAACTGACCCTGCTGCGGCAAAAGATCGGCGTTGCCTTTCAGGGCGGGGCGCTGTTTTCGTCGCTGTCGGTGCTGGAAAACATCCTGCTGCCACTGCGCGAACACACCCGGCTGGACCGGATGACGATGGAAATCATGGCCCGCCTGAAAATGGAAGTGGTCAATCTGGCTGGCTTTGATGCCTTGATGCCGGCCGAGCTGTCAGGCGGGATGATCAAGCGGGCGGCTTTGGCCCGCGCCATCGTGATGGACCCGCGCATCCTGTTTTGTGACGAACCGTCTGCCGGGCTGGACCCGGTGGTTGCCGCCCAGATTGATGACCTGATCCTTGATTTGCGCGATGCGATGGCAATGAGTGTGGTGGTGGTCACCCACGAGCTGGACAGCGCGTTCAAGATTGCCGACCGCATCTGTGTGCTGGATCAGGGGGAAATTCTGGCGATTGGCAGTGTGCCGGAAATTCGCGCCCACCCCAATGAACGCATCCAGAATTTGCTGAACCGCCGGGTCAAACCGGTGGACCTTGACCCGGAAGAATACTTGCGCCGTCTGACCGGCGGACGGCTGTAAGGAGCCTGAACACCATGACATTTCTCGACATGACGCTTTTTGCCAATGGGGGCCGGGTATGACCGACAGCCGTATCAATTACACCGTTGTCGGCAGCTTTGTGCTGGTGATGCTGGTGGTACTGGTTGGCATTCTGGCGGCGATGGTGGGCCGGGCCGGGTCAACGGACAGCTATTACACGGTCTATAGCAATGTTGGTGGCCTGAAGTTCGGCACGCAGGTGTTGTACGAAGGCTATCCGATTGGTCAGATTGAAGAGATCGTCCCGCAGCGCAGCGGTGCCAGCACCCGGTTCAAGGTGGTGATGTCGGTGAAGGAAGGCTGGGCGATCCCCAGGGACAGCCTGGCCCGCATTGCGGCATCGGGGCTGTTGTCGGCGGTGACCATCAACATTACCGGCGGCACACAGGACGAGATGATTACCCCCGGCGGTGAAATTCCGGGCAAGAGCGGCGGCAACATCTTTGCGGTGATGTCGGACGTGGCAGGCGAGGTCACCGAGCTGACCCGTGGCGGCATCAAGCCGTTGCTCGACACGCTGAACCAGATGGCGGGGAATGCCAACAGTCTGGCCACCAGCGACATTCCGGCGATTGCCGCCAACCTGCGCAAGGTGTCCGAGGCTCTGGCCGAGCGGGCACCGGAAATTACCGCCAACGTTGCCAGCATGACCGGCAAGCTGAACGAGGAAGTCCTCAGCAGCCAGAACGTTGCCAGCCTGCAGCGGGTGATGGATAACGCCGACAAGGCGACCGCGCAACTAAGCCAGATCGCCGGCAATCTGGGAACGATGAGCACCGAAGTGCAAAAGCTGGTTGAGCAGCTCGATACGATGGTCAGCGAGAACCGCAGCGATATCCGTGGGGCGGTGAAGGACATGCGCTATTCGCTGGATGCAATCTCGCGCAACATCGACAGCATCACCTACAACATGGACTCCACCACCCGCAACATGGCTGAATTCAGCCGGTCGGTGCGGCAAAATCCGGGGCTGTTGCTGGGCGGCAAGCCGCAGCGTGACGAGGAGAAGCGGTGATGAAACGGGGTGTCATGGCGAACAACACCGGGCTTGCCGTGCTGGCGGCGGTGGGCATGGCGGTTCTGGTCGGTGGCTGTAGTCAGGAGCCGGTGCCCAAGGACGCCTTTTACCGGCTGGAGGTGGCCTCCCCGGCCTCGCCCCTGACGGCAAAGGCGCGGTTTGACGGGGCGGTGGAAATCCGTCCGTTTGCCGCCGATGGCTTGCTCAGTCAGCGGGCGATCGTGTTCAGCCAGCAGGATGGCCCTTCTCCCGCAGACAGCCCGCTGGAGCAATACAGCTATCACTTCTGGGCGGAAGCCCCGCCGCAGGCCCTGCAAATGAGCTTGACCAGCAGCCTGCGCAACAGCGGTATTTTCCAGACCGTGGTAACGCCGGAATTGCGGGTGATGGTTGATTATGAAGTTCAGGGGCGGCTGATCCATTTTGACCACCTGCGGACGGGCTCCTCTGCGGTGATGGACGTCGAGCTGGAGCTGGGCCTGACCCAGCGCAAGGGCTTACGCCTGATACATCTCAAGACGTACCACGTTCGTCAGGACGCCCGGGACAGCAGCGTTCAGGCCGCCGCCGAGGCGGCCCGCGATGCTTTGCGACAGATTTTTGGACAGTTTGAAAGCGATCTGTTGCAGGTCGACTCGTTGGCTCTGACAGAACAGAGTGGACGCAGCAAGACAAATCGCTAGGGATTTGATCTCTGGTGAGACATTTTTTACTGTGATGTTAAAGGCATAAACGAACAGCGTTTATGCCTTTAATGCTTTATGGAGTCAGAATTTATTTTTTGTGGTTAGCCATGAATACTACCCTGCCGGGCGGAATTTGTAGGGGCATGAAACGGTGGCGTCTTTTCACAATGGAAAATACGTCCTATAAAAAAACTCAACCATACGTTCTCGTATGGCCAGTGGTGGTATCAGCCTCTGGTGCCATTGTGTTCCTGCCCTCCCAAGACGAGTTACGCCCATGGTTGCCGCACCCGCACCGCTGATCCCATCCACCGCTGCGACCCGCCTGCCGGACGGAGCTGCCCTTGCGGGCGTCAACGGGCCGGTTATCGACGGGATGCAGGCATCCCCGACTGTACCGTCGGCCTCGGTGCTGCAGTATGGTACCTATGACCGGGTCGGGGACGATCTGGTGATCCACGGCCCTGCCGGTGAACAGGTGGTGGTGGAAAACTATTTCCATGGCCATACCCCTGCGACCCTGCATGCTCCTGGTGGCTTTGAACTGGCGGGGAAAACCGTGCTGGCCCTTGCCGGAGAGCATGCGCCGGTACGGTTGGCCGATGCGGGTGGCAACCAGCAACTGGCGCAGGCCGCCAGTCCGATCGGGACTGCTGACAAGCTGACCGGCACGGTGACGGTGACCCGGGTTGACGGATCGGTGGTCACGCTGCAGGCCGGGGATGTGGTCTATCAGGGTGATGTCTTGCAGACTGCCGATGGCTCCAGCATTGGTCTGGTGATGGCCGATGGCACGGAATTGTCGCTGGGCAGCAAGGGCCGCATTGTCCTTGACGAGATGGTCTATGATGCCGGGAACGGTACAGGCCACAGTTCGGTCAGTCTGGTCTCCGGGGTCTTTTCATTCGTCTCCGGGCAGATTGCCAAATCATCCCCTGATGGCATGCAGATCAAGACACCGGTTGCCACCATCGGCATTCGCGGGACATCCGGCACCATCCAGTTGGGCGATCTGGCGCTGGACAATGACAGCCAGATCCGGGTGATCCTGATCCCCGACCCCAACGGGACGGTGGGCGAAATCCAGATCACCACCATGGACGGTCGCACCAGCACCCTCAATACCGCCTTCAACGGCCTGAACATCGGCCAGAGCACCCTGCAAAACTTCACCATGACCGTCCACGACTTTGTGGGCCAGTACGGTTCGGTGATCCAGAACCTGCGGTCGGATTTCTCGTCGTCGCTGGGGCCGATCAACAATACCGCCCCGGAACAGAACAACGCACCGCAAAACAACACGCCGACACCGGGGGAAAACAAGGGCAGCGATGCGTCCGGAACGGAGAAGGACAGCTCTCAGCAGGCATCAACATCTGCCAGCACCGACAGCAGCCAGAGCAGCACCGACAGCAGCGCCCCGATCAAGGTGGTGCTGACCGACACCATTGTCACCAAAACCACCACCAGTGCCTTTGCCACCACCAGTGATGACGAGACCCAGACCGCAGGCGGCTCATCCAGCAGCGCGTCCAGCAGTACCAGCACCGGGCAAAGCAGTTCGACCACGACGTCAACCAGCACCTTCAGCAGCACCGACAATTCGCTGAACAGCACCACCTCGACCACCAGCGGCTCGTCAGGCAGCACAACCGGCTCCGGCTCTTCGGGGAATGGCTCCAGCAGCGTCAGCTACAACGGCAGCGTGATTGACCCGCATGTGTCGGGGGCAACGGTGTTCATCGACTATGACGGTGACAGTATTCTTGACAGCAACGAGCCCAATACCGTTACCGCCAGCGATGGCTCCTACAGCCTGACCGACAGTCTGGGTATTGGTGGGCAGGTGGTTTCGGTTGGTGGGGTCGATACGGTGACCGGCCTGAGTATCGGTACCTTGACCGCTCCCAGCGGGTCCAGCACGGTCACGCCGCTGACCACCCTGATGCAGAACCTGATCAGCAGCGGCGCTGCTTCGTCGGCCAGTCAGGCGCAAAGTCTGGTCGCCAGTGCTTTGGGGCTGAATCTGTCCAGCATCGACCTGACCAATTATGACCCGGTCACCCAGTTGAGTGGCAGCAGTGCCACTCAGGCATCGCTGATCCTCAGCACCGGGGTGATGGTGCAGAATGTGGTGGCGATGATCACCGCCACGCTGGTCGGTGCCGGAGCCAGCGAAAGCAGCGCTCTGGAGGCGGCCTTTACCGCGTTGGCGACGGCGATGGACGGGGCCAGTGGCCGGTCGTTCCTGCAAGATGCCTCGGCGATCTCTTCCATCATCAGCGATGCCGCCAGCGACAGCAGTCTGAGTGGAACCATCGATGCCAGCAAAGTGGCGGCGGCCCAGACTGCCGTCGCCCAGACGATCAGTTCGCTGTCTGCGGCGATGGAAACCATCATTTCCTCCGGCGGCAGTGCAACGGCGTTGCTGGAGGATCTGAGCGCGGCAGCCAGGGTAGCCCAGCGTGATGCTCAGGCCGATATTGCGGCCGCCGTTGCCGACGGGACGGCGGAGTCCCTGAGCAACACCTATTCATCGTCCTCGATTGCCTCCCTGATTGCCCAGGCCAAGGAAGAAGAGGTTTCCACCAGCGGGCCGATTGAAGGCACCAGTGGCAACGACAGCCTGACCGGCACCAGCGGGGCCGATGACATTCAGGGCAATGACGGGAATGACTGGCTGTCTGGCGGGGCAGGCAATGACCGTCTGTATGGCGGCAACGGCAATGACACCCTGCTGGGCGGGAGCGGGAATGATCTTCTGAACGGTGGCAGCGGCAGCGATACCGCTGATTATGGCGGCAGCACGGCTGCGTTGACGGTCAATCTCGCCACCGGCAGTGCCTCCAGCAGCGAGGTTGGAACAGATACCCTGTCGTCCATCGAAGTGGTGATCGGCGGCAGTGGTGATGACACTTTCACCGGCGGTAGCGGCGCGGAAACCTTCGCTGGCGGAGCGGGCGACGACACCTTTATTGCTTCGGCAGGCGATGATGTGCTGAACGGCGGTGACGGTACCGACACGCTGGATTTCAGTGCGGTGAGTGCGGCGGTCACAGTCAACCTTGCCAGCGGAACGGCCAGCAGCACCGCCACCGGCAGCGACAGCCTGTCATCAATTGAGGTGGTGATCGGCGGCAGTGGTGATGACACTTTCACTGGCGGCAGCGGGACGGAAACGTTCTTTGGCGGCGCGGGCGACGACACCTTTATCGTTTCGGCAGGCGACGACGTGCTGAATGGCGGTGACGGCACCGACACGCTGGACTTCAGCGCGGTGAGTGCGGCGGTCACAGTTGACCTCGCCAGCGGAACGGCCAGCAGCACCGCCACCGGCAGCGACAGCCTGTCGTCGATTGAGGTGGTGATTGGCGGCAGCGGCAATGACAGCTTTACCGGTAGCAGCGGGGCGGAAACGTTCTTTGGCGGCGCGGGCGACGACACCTTTATCGCTTCGGCAGGCGACGATGTGCTGAATGGCGGTGACGGCACCGACACCGTCGATTACGGCAACACCAAAGTGGCCCTGACTGTCAACCTTGCAAATGGCACCGCCAGCAGCAGCGAAAGTGGCAGCGACAGCCTGTCGTCGATTGAAAAGGTGATTGGCGGCAGCGGCAACGACAGCCTGACTGGCAGCAGCGGTGCAGACACCCTGCTTGGAGGGGACGGCTCCGACACCCTGATCGGCAATGGTGGTGCTGATGTTCTGTCAGGGGGCAGCGGTAACGATACCCTGACCTACACTGGCAGTGAAGTGAGCCTTGATGGTGGTGATGGCTCGGACCGTTTGCTGTTGAATGCAGGCAGCTCGGTGGCGTTGAGCAGTCTGGTCGGGGTGGTCAGCACCATCGAGATCATTGATCTTGGGAACCACGAAACAACCCTGACCGTTACGGCGGATGATGTCTCGTCACTGATTGGCGGTAGTGACTGGTTCATTGTTGATGGTGGCAGCAGTGATGTTCTGGCCCTGTCCGGTGAATGGTTGAGTGGCGATATCATCACCGTTGATGGTGTTACCTATGACAGCTATGTGCAGGATGGCACGCTGATTCTGGTCGGGCAGGACCTTACGGTCGAACAGATCATTCCCGCCGTTGGTGAAGTCCTGAATGTCGAAGGCAGTTCCGTGCTGGCCGGAACCTATATCCATCTGGGGATTGGCTCGGACGGCTATCTGGGGGTTGGCAGTGGCGTGGTCAGTGAAACCGGTTGGGAAACCGCCAGTGGAGGCCTGAGCATGGCCGTCGACACTGATGGTTTTGATCAGGGTGATGCATCGGCAACCGGGGATTATTTCCTGCCGGGAACGCCGGTCGAAGGCTATTCCATCGGCTATGTCACCACCAGCGGCACAACGGTTCTGTCGGCGCACTACGCATCCTCTGCCGCAGTGAACGGCAGTACCTCGGCTGAAATTGATGGCACCGATCTGGTGGCAACCACCACGGCGACCAGCAGCGACGGTGCCCTGTCGATCAGTCAGGTTATCACTCTGGGCAGCGATGCCACCTATTATACGACAACGGTGACCCTGACCAATCTGACCGAAAGCACGATGAGCTCGGTCCGCTACATGCGGAACGCTGATCCCGACATGGATTTCGACCTCCATCGAACCTATCTGTCGGTGAACGATGTTCTGGCCAATCCGTCGGACTCCGGCGTTGCCGCCGTTCAGGCCAGCGGTCCGGTCAGCGGTGACCATGTGCTGTATTTCAGTGACAGCAGCAGCGCCCGGGCGTCGGCAAACGGGTTTGAAAATACCAATCCCTATGCCAGCAATGTTTATGGCTCACCGAGCGATCCGAACGGCAGCAGCGATGACATTGGCATCAATATGGTGATCGACGGCGGGACGCTGGCACCGGGAGCCAGCGTGACCATCAGCTATGTCACCTCGCTGAATGTGGCGAGCAATGGTCACGATTTTCTGGTCGGAACCTCGGCAGCCAATGTGCTGGATGGCGGTAATGGCAACGACATCCTGTGGGGGTTGGGAGGCGCTGACACCTTGCTGGGGGGGAATGGCAGCGATACCCTGATTGGCGGGCTGGGCAATGACCTGCTGACCGGGGGCAATGGTCCTGACACCTTCCTGTTTACCGCCGGGGTGGGCGACACGACGGCGGCCCGTATTGCGTCGCTGGGGACGGATGTCATCAGCGATTTTACCCACGGTGTGGACTCACTGGTGCTGGATGGCGAGACCTTTAACCTCGGTGAAGCCTTTGCCTATCTGGAACAGGGGAGCAGCCTCAGCGATACGGCGGTGTCGTTTGGAACGGGCAGTGGTGTGATTGTTGTTGGCTCGGACAGCGGAGAGGGTGGGGTAGAGCTGTGGTTCACCACCGACAGCTCGGCGGCAACCACCAGCAACAGCTATCAGATTGCCACCCTGCAACATGCTGACCTGTCAACGGTCAGCCAGAGCGACATTCATGTCGGTTAGGTGTTTAGAGCGTTTTCACACCGAGCGAAAACGCTCTCCGTTTTTCGTGCCGCATTTTCCGAGCCGTTGACCGGAGACGGTCAACTTGAAAATGCTTTAGTCCCCAAGTGAACGTTCGGGGCCTGAGGCTCCGGGCAGGTGCGGACGGCAGTCCGTAAGCTGGCTTGCGCAGCAAACCGGGTTACGGGCATAGTGGCGCTGGATGGCTTCCGGCCACGGACCAGAGCCACCGCCACTTTCTGCTGATGGCCCTAGAGCATTTTCCGTTCTCTCTGGAGCACGTCAAATACTCTAGTGTCTTGTATTTTAAGCAAATACGTCGTCGCAGATGGACCCATCTGCTCGGGATTTGCTCTAGAGGCTGCCCTGTGAACCGTATTGCCTTCCTTTGCCTGCTCCTGATCATGGGAAGCGTTGCACGCGCTGCCCTTGCTGGCCCGTGTCTTGACAGTGCCCGTCGGGCGGAACAGGCCTTTGGGGTTCCCGATCTGATGTTGCAATCGATCGTCATGCAGGAGAGCGGTGACCAGCAATGGGCGCTGAATGCCGATGGTCAGGCCATTTATCCCGTTGATGAAATCGATGCCAAACAAAAATTGAGGCTTAACCTGCGGCGGGCTGACAATGTTGATATCGGGTGTGGTCAGATTTCGATGAAATATCACTCGAAATACTTCAGCATCCGGCCCGACATGGCGCTCGATCCCTGGATCAATATGGTTTATGCCTCTAAAATCCTGCTCGATAACTACCAACAATACAAATCCTGGACCAAGGCTGTCGCACACTATCATTCCGGTGACGAGCAGCGACAACAGGAATATCTGTGTCTGATCATGCAACGCATGGCTCGTTTGAAGGGACAGAGTTATCGCTGTTCTGGTCGCTGATTTGCTGCTGCCATGCGATTTTTCTTTACCTGTCGGGGCTGGGCTGGCAGATACCTTGAAGCGAATTCTGTAATTCGATGGCAGGTCTTTGGATAAAAGGGACTGGAAAACGGTGATGGTCAGACTGAAAACATTTGCCGCGCTTGCCCTTGCTCTTCTGTGTGGTGTTTCAGGTACCGCTTTCGCACAGCAGAGACCCGATGACCTGCTTCTCCAGTTTCAGCAGCGCCTGCAACAAGGCGATGTGAATGAGGATGATGGCGGTAGCGGGAGTGGTAGCAGCCAGCTTCCGACCCAGGATCAGGCCAGTGGACGCGGCACAACCCTGACTCCGCAGCAGGACCTGTTCAGCCCGGCCAGCCCGATTGAACTTGCCTATCGCAAGCGGTTCCAGGAATTTGACCAGACACCGTCTGTCCGCCTGCCCAGCGACATGGAGCAGGAACAGAGCCTGAAACAGCTGCAGAAAAGCGGCAAATGGTCGTTTAACCTGAAGCAGGTCGGCTATGACGTCCTGCAGGTTCCGGCAGGAGCCCCTGCTCCACGCCTGTTGGGGGGGGTCAGTGACAGCTATATTCTCGGGATTGGCGACCAGCTGTCGATTACCCTGCGTGGTCAGACCAACTCCACCCGACAGTTGTACGTCGGTCGTGATGGACAGGTGATTTTGCCGAACCTGCCGCCGGTGGTTGCCGCCGGTCGGTCTTTTGCTGATTTCCGCAGCGATCTCGAGGCACAAGTGGCGTCCTCCCTGCTGGAAACGCAGGTTTTTGTCACTCTGGGCTCGGTGCGCCAGTTGTCCATTCTGGTTGGCGGTGAAGTCAGCAACCCCGGTATGGTGACGGTCAGCAGCCTGTCTTCGGTGATTGATGCGCTGGCGGCGGCCAAAGGGATCAACAAGACCGGTACGCTGCGCGCCGTGCAGTTGATCCGCGATGGCCAGACCCATACCCTTGACCTGTATCCGGTCCTGCTGGGGATCGGGAAACCGGAAGACATGGCCCTGCGCGAAGGTGACCGTATCGTGGTCCCCCCCGTTGGCCCGACCGTTGCCGTCTTCGCCGCTGTCAGCCGTCCGGGGATCTATGAAATGAAGGGCGGTTCGCTGCCGGTTCAGGAGGCCCTGCGGTTTGCCGGTGGCGCGCTGTCGGCGGATGGTCAGCGGTTTGTCCGCATCAGCCTCGGCCCTGATGGGCGTGGCGGTGTCAGTGAAACGACGTCGGCCAAGGGGACCCTGAAGCGTGGCGACATGCTGGGCGTGATCACCCGCTCTGGCGGCACCCGGGGTGCCATCTATCTGAGCGGGCATGTCACCAGTCAGGGGTGGATCTCGCTGTCTGCATCGCCCAGCCTGCGGGCTTTGCTGGCTGATCGCAGCCTGTTGCGGAATGAACCCTATTTGCCGTTCGTGGTGGTCAAGCGCCAGAACGCCGCCACCATGGCCTCCGAATACAAGGGTGTTGATGGAGCCCATCTGCAGCGGGGAGGGGAAGATTTTCCCCTGCAGGATCAGGACCAGGTCATCATTCTGTCGCAAAACGAAATTCGCTATCTGAATTCCTATGACGTGAGCCAGGTTCTGGCCGGTTCTGACCCGGCTTATGGCTTGAGTGCGTCTGATTGGGCAAACGAGCGTAGCAAGGAAAAGGAGCTGGGGCAGGCTCAGACCGGTCGGGCCAATGGTAACGCTCAGGCATCGTCTGGCCAGCAAGACAGCCTGTCGCTGCAACAGGATCCGACGGCATCACTGGATGACAGGCGAGTGCGCAAAGCCCTGAAAACCTGTGAGGGCTTGCGTTTCCTTGCCAATGAGATTGCCGAGAAAGGCACCTTGACGATCGATCTGGGACCTCAGGAGGCGTCTCCTCCCAGAAACGTGCAACCCTGCCCGGATGTTTATGACAAATACCCGGCGCTTCTGTCCTTTGTGCTCCATCATGCCATGTCGGTCAGTGGCGCAGTCTATCGCCCGGGCCGTTACCCGGTCAGCGATGAGGGATTCCTGGCTGACATTCTGGCGGCTGCTGGCGGCACGACCGGAAAGGCAGACCCGGATGGTGTGGAAATCACCCAGTTGCGCGATGCCGTTGCCATGCGGCAGAAGATCCCCCTGGCTCTGGCGCAGAGTGATTTCCTGATCGGTCCGTCGGCATCGGTGGTCGTGGCCGAGCGCTTTACCAATATTGATGGTGGCCTGGTGACGCTGGGTGGTGAAGTCCGCCATCCGGGCCGTTATACCCTGTTGCGGGGTGAACGGTTGTCGCAGCTGTTGTCCCGGGCCGGTGGTCTGACCGATGAAGCCTATGTATTGGGGGCGGTGTTCCGGCGTGACAGCATCAAGGCTGAAGAGCAAAGCAGTTATGAGGCGCTGGCCCATGAAATCGAGATGGCCATTCCGACCATGTTGCAACAGCAGGCAGCGTTCTCGGAAAAGAGCAGTGATGGCCAGACATCCATGATGGCCCTGCAACAGCTGGTGCGGTCGTTGCGGTCGGCCAGGGCGGCGGGACGCATGGTCATTGATGCTGATCCGGCCGCGCTGCAGAGCAACCCGGAATCCGATGTGGTCCTGCAAGCTGGCGATGCCCTGTATGTCCCCAAACGCCCGAGCCACGTCATGATCAGTGGTGAAGTGATGCACCCCGGGGCCCAGCGCTTTGAGTCCGGGCTGGCGGCCGAGGAATACATCCAGCGGGCCGGAGGCCTGCGGGATTCTGCCGATGAATCGCACGCGTTCATCATCCTTCCCAATGGGTCGGCGCAACCGCTGTCCACCAGCTCGTGGAATTATCGGGAAACCTTCCTGCCCCCGGGCAGCACCATCGTTGTGCCGCGTGACCTGAACCCGGCCCTGTTCTGGAGCTTTACCCGCGATGCGTTGGGGATCTTCAGCAACATGGCCATTTCGGCAGCGGCACTGGCCTCGATCAACGATTAACGGAGACCGCACGGCGATCCGGATAGCAAGCATGGTCCGTCTCAGGGCAACCCTTTTCCTGTCATGCGCGGTCAGTGCCCTTCTTGCCTCACTGCAGGGAGGGGACGCCCGGGCTGAAGACGTTGGACGAGGTGCCTTTTCCCCCTCCCTGAACGACTACGGAACGACCGGCTTGCTCCAGATGCCCAACGGGCGGATGGGGCGGGATGGTGATTTCTCGCTCGGTTTTTCGACCAGCAGCCCCTATACGCGCTTTTTCCTGACCTCGCAGATTCTCCCCTGGCTGCAGGGAACGTTCCGCTATACCGACATCAGTTATGCCTCCTACGGGATTGTTGATACACAATCCTACAAGGACAAATCCGTTGATGTGAAAATCCGGCTGTTGCAGGAAGGACCATCAACCCCCGAAGTCTCGCTTGGGTTCCGCGACGTTGGCGGGACCGGGGTGTTCTCCAGTGAATATCTGGCTGCCAGCCGCCGCTATTATGGCTTTGATTTCACCGGCGGGGTTAGCTGGGGCAACATGGGGTCCCGTGGGCATCTGCCCAACCCGTTTGGTTTGATCAGTGACCGGATGAAGGTTCGCACGGATGGTACGTCTCAGGGGCTTGCGGCGACCGGAACGCTGTCAACGTCGTTCTTTCACGGGGAAAATATCGGTCTGTTTGGCGGGGTTGAATGGCAACCCCCCGTTGATGGCCTGCGTCTGAAAGTCGAATACGACAGCAACAACTATCAAAACGAATTTCAGGGAAAGGCCCTGAAAGTGACCAGTCCGATCAATGCGGCGATCGGCTATCGCGTACTGCCCTGGCTGGACCTGTCCCTGGGATACGAGCGCGGCAATACCGTCATGTTCCGTGGGGCAATGGTCAGTAATTTCAACGAAGACATGGGGGTGCCCAAGCTGGACGAAAAGGCACCCCTGCCGGTGACCGGTGCCCTGAAAGCGGCGCCTCCGACGTTGCCGAATCAGGACATGCTGAATACCAGTGTGGTGGGCGCATCGGTGGATACGCTGTTTGACACCATGCAACAGCATGGGGTGGTGGCGCAGTCCGTTGACCTGTCATCGCCGGTGATGACCATTCACCTCGACAAGACCTCTTCGATCAAAGCCGAAGATCTGGCCGCTGTCGGCTTGACCGTGGCCCAGATGCCGACGGTCAGCGGCATTGAAAAGGTTGTTTTCCGGGCCAGTGATGGCTCGACGCTCAGCACGATGGATGCCAACCGCTTGTTGCAGCAACAGGCTTCGCTGGGGGGGGCTGTCCCGGTCTCCGAGCCGTCTGCGGCCGATACCGATGTGGCCGGGCGCCTGTTCAAGGCGCTGGACTATTACGGCTTTACCGGTCGGCGGGTGGCGATCAAGGGCAACCGGATCACGGTGGTTTACAGTCAGGGGAAATTCAGCAAGCTGCCGAGCGCCTTTGGGCGTGTTGCGCGGGCGGTTGCCCTTACGACGCCTCCCTCGGTCAGCGAGTTTGACCTGATCGAAGAAAATGCCGGCATTCCGGTTGGCCGTGTGGTGTTTCAGCGTGATGATGTCATCGCGGCGGCAACCTCGCAGAAAAGTATTGATGAGCTATGGCTCAACAGCGAGACGCCATCCCCCGAGATTCCTCAGGATCTGGCCTGGAATGACAACAAGGATGTCTATCCGGCGGTGTCGTGGGGATTGAGTCCGAATCTGCGGCAAAATATCGGTGGGCCGAACAATTTCTACATGTATCAGCTGTATGCCAATGCGACAGCCGACGTGCATTTGACCCACAATCTGTCGGTTTCCGGCTCGGTGGGGGGGAACATCTATAACAATTATGCCGACTTTACCTATGATGCCCCCAGTAATTTACCGCGTGTGCGGACTGACCTGCGCAGCTATCTGATCTCCAGCGATGTCTGGCTGGATTCCCTGCATGCCGATTACATCACCCAACTGGCGCCCAACTGGTATGGTCGGGGGTCGGTCGGGATTTTTGAACTGATGTATGCCGGTGTTGATGGTGAAGTGCTGTATCGCCCGGTCGGAAAACGCTGGGCCGTTGGTCTGGATGTCAACCATGTCTGGCAGCGTGACTTTAATGGCGGTTTTGGCCTGAAGGATTATGACGTCACCACCGGGCATCTCACCTGGTACCATCAGTTGCCGTTCGACAACATGACGGCAGCCCTTAGCCTTGGCCGCTATCTGGCCAAAGACGTGGGGGCAACCTTGCAGATCGGACGTCGCTTTGACAATGGGATCACCCTGGGGGCTTGGGCAACCAAGACGGACATCTCGGCAGAAACCTTTGGCGAAGGCTCCTTTGACAAGGGCTTTTATGTCACCATTCCGTTCGGCTTGTTCTCGACGGAAAACACCAAAAACCGGGGAACATTCTCGTTCCGTCCGCTGACGCGCGATGGCGGGGCTCGCGTTGCGTTGCCGATTGAACTGTATGCGGTGACCGGTCCGGGGGATGCCAGTACCGATGGGTGGCAGGACAGCATGAAGTAGTTTTTATGTAAACAATTCAGTCTGTGCGAGTGTAAGGGCCTCGCCGGGACAATTAGGACTGAAGGGGCTTGACCTGCGTAGTCCTCTGGCATGTCGGGTCTGAAGACCAGGCCTTTTGGTCTATAGCATAAGTTCTTATTCTGCATCTTCTCATCTGGGTGTTCTCTTATTATTCTCTATTGCACCATTATGCACATCTGCCATAAAGTAGTGGTCTTTTGCCCAAATCGCCCTGCGGCCAGGATGACTTTGGCGTGTTTTTCATGTTTGGTGCAAACAGGCAAAACGGGGATCGGCACTGCGTCATGAGGCATAACGTTTTTGGCACAGAGCTGATGCACAATCAGGGGTAAGAACAGCCCCGACCAGGAAAGGCAGAGACGTATGAGTGTCGGCAGGTTCACGGGAATGGGCACCGACTGGAGTGTCCTTGAAGGCAAGTCGGTTCTGGTTACTGGCGGCACCGGCTCGTTCGGGCGGAAATTCATTCGTGCCCTGCTGGACAACTGCTCACCCCGCCGGGTGGTGGTGTTCTCGCGCGATGAACTGAAGCAGTACGAGATGGACCGCGAGTTCCAGGCCCATCCCGGCTATGGCCGCCTGCGCTTTTTCATCGGTGATGTGCGCGACCTTGACCGTCTGGTGATGGCCTTCCGCGATATCGACATCGTGGTTCACGCCGCCGCGCTGAAGCATGTACCGATTGCCGAGTACAACCCGTTTGAATGCATCCGCACCAACGTCATCGGGGCGGAAAACGTGGTCACCGCCTGCCTGCGCACCAACGTGCAAAAGGTGGTGGCGCTGTCCACCGACAAGGCCGCCAGCCCGCTGAACCTGTATGGCGCCAGCAAGCTGGCCTCGGACAAGATTTTTGTTGCTGGCAACAACATGGCCGGTGGCGACGGGCCGCGCTTTTGCGTGGTGCGCTATGGCAACGTGATCGGTTCTCGCGGCAGCGTGGTGCCGCTGTTCCAGCAGATGATCCGCGATGGTGCCAAAGACCTGCCGATCACCGACGAGCGGATGACCCGTTTCTGGATCACCCTGCAACAGGGGGTGGCCTTTGTGGTGTCCAGCCTGCAGCAGATGGATGGCGGCGAGATTTTCATCCCCAAGATCCCCAGCATGCACATGGTCGATCTGGCGGCGGCGCTGGCCCCCGACCTGCCGCGCCGTATCGTCGGCATCCGTCCGGGCGAAAAGCTGCACGAAGTGATGATCACCGAAGACGACGCCCGCAACACGCTGGAGCTGGCCGACCGCTATATCATCGAGCCGTCGCTGGCGTTCTGGAAGCGTGGCGGCGTGGCGGCCAATGCCACCCCGGTGGGCGATGATTTCCATTATGCCAGCAACAACAACCCGGATGTCCTCGACGCCAGCGGGCTGGCCGAGATGCTGCGGGACGCAGGTTTGCTCGAGACTGAGAGCTGTGGGGCCGGTCATGGTGCATACTGAAGCTCCTGGCCCGGTTCTGATCACCGGAGCGGGCGGGGCTCTGGGGCATTATTTCCGCTTGGCATGGGCTGCAGACGGGCAGGTGGGGCGACAGGTCATTCCTCTGGTCCGTCCGGGCTCGAAGGTGGATGTCTGGCACCATGAGGACGGAGAGCATATTGCTCTGTTTGAAGCCGTTGACCTCGCCAATGCTGGACAGACCGATGCCCTGATCGCCCGCTGGAAACCGGCGGTGGTCATCCACTGCGCAGCGTTGGCCAATGTGGATACCTGTGAAGAGGATCGCACGGCAGCCTTCCGTGACAATGTGGCCGCAACCCGGTCGCTGGTCGATGCCCTGGCCCGGCATGCGCCGTCCTGTCACCTGATCCATATCTCTACCGATCAGGTGTACCGCGATGGTGGAGGACAACGGGGCGAGGTGGGACCGGTCAACCTGTACGGCTGGACCAAACTGTGGAGCGAGGATATCGCCCGGCAGCACGCCATCACAACGGTGCTGCGCCTGAATTACGTCGGCAGGGGGACGCCGAGCCGCCCGGGGCTGGTCAGCTGGCTGGTCAACAGTCTGGAAGTCGGCAAATCCATCACCCTGTTTCAGGATGTCCTGTTCAATCCGTGCCATGGATCACTGGTGCCGGTGCTGGCCCGGAGGTTTGTGACCTCGGGCCTCTGTGGTGTGTTCAATGTGGGGTCCTGTGGGGGCGGGCTGTCGAAGGCTGACTTCCTGCTGCAACTGGCGCAGCGCCTGCACTTGCCGACGGAAACGGCCCATCTTGGCCGCCTGAGTGATGTTGCCCTGAAAGCGCCGCGCCCGCTGGACATGCGGATGGATGTTTCTGCAACGGCGACGGCGCTGGGCGTCAATTTGCCATCCATTGCCAGTACCCTCGATGCGCTGGTTGCCGAATGGCAGGAAGTGGAAAACGTCTGATGCCTGTTGATGAGCGGATTCTGGTTGTTGCAGCCCACCCGGATGACGAGGTTCTGGGATGCGGGGGAACGCTGGCCAGGTACCGCGCCCTTGGCTGGCCCGTTCGGGTGGTCTTTCTGGCCGAAGGGGTGACGGCCCGCTATCAGCCGGAGCAGTTTTCCCTGCCCGAAGTGGTGGAAAAATCGGCGCGTCGCAATGCCAATGCCTTGAAAGCGCTGGCATTGCTTGGCGTTGATGCCGATCAGGTTTTCCTCGCCGAGCGCCCCTGTTGCCGACTGGATCAGGTTCCGTTGCTGGACCTGACCAAGCAGATTGAAGCCCATATCCGCGATTTCCGCCCGACCCGCCTGTTTACCCATTCGGCAGATGATCCGAATGTTGATCATGGGGTTACCCACCGGGCGATGCTGCCCGCGGTGCGTCCGTTGCCCGGGCAGAGCCTGCGCGCCATTTTTGCCTTTGAAGTCTTGTCGAGCACCGAATGGAACCCGCTGAAGCCTTTTGCGCCAACAGTGTTTTCCGATATTTCGCACACCATGGAGCTGAAGGTCGCGGCGATGGCCGCCTATGAGGACGAGATGCATCCGCCCCCGCATCCGCGCTCGCCCGAGGTTTTGCGGGCTCTGGGGCATTTCCGCGGGGCACAGGCGGGGATGACCTATGCCGAAGGCTTCGCCCTGATCCGGGGCCTGAACCTGTGACCAGCTGGCCGCCGCTGCTTGTCCGCTGTGATGCCGGGGGGGACCACGGGCTGGGGCACCTGATGCGCTGCCTTGCGCTGGCAGAGGCCCTGCGGGCTGCCGGTGGCCCGGTCGCCCGGTTTTGCCTGCAGGCGCCTGACGCCATTGTGCAGCGGGTTCGGGATGCCGGGTTTTCCGTGCAGGTGAGCGCGCGGCAGGCGGGTCGGGATTGTGACGACCTTGTGCTCTGGTGCCAGCAGAACAGCGCCGATGGTCTGCCGTGGGTGGTGCTCGATGGCAAGTCTGCCGACCCTGCCCTGCTGTCCCCGTTGGCCGAGGCCAGCCGCCTGATCTGTTACGATGACGCACCATACCGTGATTTTCCGGCGGCGGTAATCATCAACGCCCAGCCGTGGACTTCGGCAACCGATTACCCGCTGCGGGCTGGCCGTCTGGTGCTGGCGGGGGGGCAGTACAACTCGATCCATCCGGGCTATTTTGCCGCTGCCGACAGACCGGCCCGTTCGGCTGTTTTGATCACGCTGGGCGGCGAAGACCCGGCCAACGATACGGCGTGGATCGCTCGCACGCTGGCCGATGAATTGCGCGGTTTTCCAGTGTTGGCGGTGATCGGCCCGGCTCACCCGGACCGGACGGCGGCCTGTGCCGCGCTGACCCGCTTTTTGCCCCAAAGTGAAATCATCCATGCCCCACCGTCACTGATCCCGGTGGCCGAGCGGTCATTTTTGGCCCTGTCCGCCGGGGGAACCAGTTGCTACGAGTTGCAGGCCGCCGGGATTGCGGTGGCTGCCATTGCGGTGGAAGAGCATCAGGTACCTTTTGTTGCGGCACTGGAACGACTGGGTGGTGTTGTTCCGTTGGCCGGTCCGGCCCCGACCACCGGCGACCGTCCGGTGACCGGGCCGCGTGCCATCCTGCACCGCCTGTTGCATGACCGGGAGTGGCGCAACGAGCGCATCGCCCGTGGCCGTGCCCTGTTCCCGGCCCCCGGAGGCCAAACTCTGGCCCGCGTCCTGATGGAGCATCTGCGCTGATGTCTGTTTCTGCCGATCGTTTGATTCTGGGAACCGCCCAGTTGGGCCTGTCCTATGGCATCGCCAACCAGAACGGCAAGCCTGACCGGTCCGAGGCGATTGCTCTGGTTCATACGGCTCTGGCTGCCGGGGTGCGGGTGCTGGATACCGCCCGCTGCTATGGCGATTCCGAAGAGGTTCTGCACGATGCTTTGCAGGCGGCTCCGGGGGATCTTGCGCAGCAGGCAACGGTGATCACCAAGGTCAACACGCCTGAACCACAGGAGGCCGCCGCCCTGAGTGATGCGGCTTTGGCGGATTTGGCCCGGGACGGCATCCGGGCATCCTGTCAGGCGCTGGGCGTCGAGACGCTGCCGGTGGTGCTGATCCGTGAAGCCTGGCCCCTGCGCCGTCCGAACGGATTCTGGCAGGCGTTGCTGGAAATGCGGGAACAGGGTCTGATTGGAACCTTGGGGCTGTCGGCTCAGGCCGCCGAAGAGGCCGATCTGGCCGCTGCCTGCCCCGATATCGGCCATCTGCAAATCCCCTTTAACCTGCTGGATTATCGCTGGCGGGACGGGGGGGCGCTGGATCGTCTGGCCTCTCGCCCGGATATTACCCTGCATGTGCGCTCGGTCTTTTTGCAGGGCTTGCTGTTGGGAGGGGATCGCGTGCTATGGCCTGCGGTTGCCAACGGCTGCGGTCCGGCGGTTCAAGCGGCCTTGCTGCGGGCCAAAGACGAATTGGGGCGGGCGTCGCTGGCTGATCTGTGTATCGCCTATGCCCTTGGCTATCCGCAGGTTGCCGGGGTGGTGTTGGGCATGGAAACCAGTGCCCAGCTCGGCGATAATCTGGCTCTGCTGGCCCGACCTCCGTTAACCGTTGACCAGCGCAAGGCCGTTGATGCGATGGTGCCCCGGGTTCCCGAGGCGCTGTTGAATCCCGGTCAGTGGTAAACGGACCGCATCGTTGATCGCATCCACAGTCTCAAAACGAGGACACCCATGGTCGCACAGATGAAGATTGGTTCGCGCCTGATCGGGGACGGACACCCGGTTTTCGTGATGGCAGAAGCCGGCGCCAACCACAATGGCGATCTGGGGCTGGCGAAGCAGCTGGTGGATGTGGCCAAAGCGGCGGGCGCTGATTGCGTCAAGTTCCAGACCTTCACCGCCGCCGAGTTCTGTGCCGACCGCACCAAGACTTTCACCTATTTCAGTCAGGGCCAGCAGGTCACCGAAAGCGAATACGAGATGTTCCGCCGGTTGGAGTTCACCCGTGAGGAATGGGTGGAGCTGATGGCCTATTGCGACCAGCAGCAGATCATGTTCCTGACCACCGTGCAGGACCCGGTGAATCTGGACATGATGCAGGAGCTGGGGTTGCTGGCGATCAAGGTCGGATCGGATGATTTCGACCATTTGCCCAATCTGCGCACCTTTGCCGATACCGGTCTGCCGCTGATCATCTCCAAGGGCATGGCCGATGCGGACGAAGTGGACAAGGTGGTCAATGACCTGAAACCCCGCTGTTCCAGCCTGGGGGTTCTGCACTGCGTTTCCCTCTATCCGTCAGACCCCGAGCACCTGAATCTGGCGCAAATCCCGGTGTTGCGGGCACGCCATCCCGAGGTGGTGTGGGGATTTTCCGACCACAGCCGCTCGACGGTGGCCCCGGCGCTGGCGGTGGCGTTGGGGGCGCGGATCATCGAAAAGCACATCACCCTCAGTCATGACCTGCCCGGCCCGGATCACTGGTTCTCGATGGACCCGGCTGAACTGACGGAAATGGTGGCCCATATCCGCTTTGCCGAGGCCGCGCAGGGCAGCGGGCTGATCATGCCCAATGCCGCCGAAGAGCGCAGCCGGACCATCATGCGCCGCCGGATCATCGCCCGGCAGGACCTGCCCGTCGGCACCGTTCTGGACGAGCAGGTGGTGACCTTCAAGCGTGCGGAACAGGGCCTGTATGTCGGGGAGTGGGACTCCGTGCTGGGTCGCCGCCTGTGCACGGCCAAAACCGCCGCCGAGGGCATCTGTGCCGATGACCTTGAGCCCGCAGGTGTCTGATGATCGTTTCCATTCATCAGCCTGCCTACCTGCCGTGGCTGGGGTATTTCGACAAGATTCTCAAGTCGGACCTGTTTTTGTATCTTGATACCGTCCAGTTCCAGAAGGGCAGTTTCCAGAACCGCAACAAGATCCGCACCAAGGATGGCTGGATCTGGCAGACAGTGCCGGTCCAGACCAAGGGCAAGCACTATGAGCAGACCATTGCCGAGGTGGACATCAACCCGGTGTTGCCGTGGCAGGCCAAGCACTGGGCCGCAATCAGCCAGAATTACCGCAAGGCGCCGTGTGCTGCCGACTGGCTGCCGCGGCTTGAACCGTTCTATCACACCCCTTATCAGCGCCTGAGCGAGCTGTGTTGGGAGATGATGGATGTTTTTAATCAGGCTCTTGGGATCACCACCCCGATCCGCAAAACCTCTGACATGTCACCGGCTGACGGGGCCAAAAGTGACCTGATCCTGAATCTGTGCCGCGCGGTCGGCGCGACAACCTATCTGTCTGGCTCGCAAGGGCGGGGATATCTGAACGAAGCCTCGTTCGCCGAGGCTGGAATTGCGGTTGTCTATCAGGACTACCAGCATCCTGCCTATCAACAAGCCTACCCGGGTTTTGAGCCCTATATGGGGGTTGTTGACCTGTTAATGAATGAACCCAACCCAGTTAACCTGCTGAAAGGATAGTCAGAATGTCTTTTTCTCCAGAGTGGGAAGCCCTCTATGCCGCCGGGGCTCACCAGAGCGTCTGGCCGTGGAGCGAGCTGATCTCGCTGATCATGCGTCATGCCCGTCCACACCAGCGGGAAACTCCGGCCCGGGTTCTGGAAGTCGGCTGTGGTGTCGGAGCCAACATTCCTCTGGTGCAGTGGTTCGGTGGCGAGTTTTACGGCATTGACAATAGTGCCAGCGCCCTGGAGAGCATCCGCCAGCGACATGGCGACAGCGTTCATCTGGCGCAAACCGATTTTTGTCAGGATATCCCGTTTGCCGGTCCCTTTGACATCGTGATTGACCGCGGTTCCTTGACTCATAATCCGACGGCATCCATTCGGCGCTGCCTGGAAATGATTCACGACCGACTGGCTCCGGGGGGGGTCTATGTCGGTATTCACCTGTTTTCGACCGACTGTGACGATTTCAAGCGCGGCGAACCGACGGATGACCCGTATGTGCGGCAAGGCTATACCCGCGGTGATTTCGCCGGGGTTGGCCGGGTTCACTTTGCCGATCAACCCCATCTGGAAGACCTGTTTGCCAATTTTTCGCTGGATGTGATGGACCACGTCACCAGCCAGACCCTCAAGCCTGCTCCTGAACGGCTGGCCTGGTGGAATGTTGTCGCCCGGAAAAAGGCAGCCTCTTGAGCCCCTCCCTCTGGTGGGAAGCGGCCCCCCTCTCTTTTTACAAGAGGGGGGGGGGAGTGTGGAAGGCCAAGATGGTCTCCGGCATGGTCTGTGCCTGGCGGGCATCAGGGGATGGCGCCGGTTCTTACATCTGTGATCAACTTGATGTACAAAGATCCCCTGATCTTAACACGCAAACGCAGGGCCGTCCTGATCGCCCGAAATTTGCTTTTGGCGTGAGATATGGCCGTGCCGCGCATTACCATCCCCTATGGTTTGAAAACAACCTATCTCCAGCGGATGCTGGCCGGATTCCTGCTGGCGGCGGCAATTTATCTTTATGATATTGCGGTCCCTCTGCCCGGTTCATCGGCCCTTGCGATTCATCTTCCGTTGATTATGGGTCTTTTCTTTTTGATCGGCATGAAAAGGCAGGATATTTTCTTTTTAATAAATATTTCTCTATTTATTACTGTGTTTACTATAATACAGCGTGTGTATTACACAATATCATTTTCGCCGGCCAGAATGTATTCCGGTTTATTTATGTTCATTACGCTGATGGTCTGTACGGCTCGTTTGTGGAGTATTTCCAAAGAGCATGGGCATCAACAGCTGTTTCTGTTTTGTCGATGGTTCTTTCGGCTTCATCTGGCTCTTCAGATATGCGGGACGTTTCTGATGTTGGCGACAGGTCAACTGGTTCAGGCCTCTTATATCCCTGGTCTTCCCCGATCCTTTGGCTTTGCCGGGGAATCGTCTCACGTCGGGGTGATCCTTGCCCCCCTTATCTTTTTATCTGTTGTCTATCCATCTGTTTTTTCAAAAAATTTTGGAGGAAAAATTGCTCACGTCCTGCTGTTCATCTCGGTTTTTGTCCTTGCCGCATCGGCAACGGGTGTTGCCGTCTATGCTCTGGCCTTCGTATGCCGTCTGATCGTTAGCAAAAGCCTTGTTCCCCTTCTTTTGGGGGCACCGCTTGTCCTGCTGATGATCTTCCTGATTCCTCAAATTTACGCTCGCGTCACAGGTGTTTTTACGCTTGATCTCGATGCTGTATCCCGTGGCGACAACATTTCTGTTCTTGTCTTTGCAAAAGGAGCGGAAATGGCTCTGGCTGCATTGGAGTACTATCCCTTTGGGGTTGGGATGCTGAATTTTCAGGAACTTCTTCCCTACAGTCTTGTGGCCAAGCTTGGCCCGCCTTTTGATACGCTGAACAATTTTGATGGTTCGTCCTTGTTGTTTAAGGGGGTCGGGGAGTTCGGGTATGCATTCCTTCTGCTGTACCTGCTGTCCCTGTGGAAATTTTTCCGATCCATCGCGACCGAACGCACGCCGAGTCTGGATATCATCCTGCAAAACGGATTTATTTTTGCTTTCCTGATTGCGGCGCTGCGTGGAGGAAGCTATTTCACAGGACCGGCAATGGTTGGTTTGTCTCTGACGCTTTACACTGTTCTCACGCGTTCCCCTGCCAGCGAGCGCGAGAGCCGCTCCATACCGTGCAGCCCCTGATCTGTGCTGTTTGCCCTGCGGGTCTTTTGATGTGCCGCATTGTTGTTGCGAAAACCGCGGCCCACTTTTCGCGTAATGCTTTAGAGGATCGTCCGTATGGATCACGTTACCTACGTCAAAAACCTGTTCCGGCGCTCCATTGAGGCCAAGCAAAAGGCAATGGAAGTCATCCCCGAGGATGTTGCAGTCATGGCGCTGACTTGCGCCAACAGCCTTAAAAACGGCGGAAAAATCCTCTTTTGTGGTAACGGGGGGTCTGCCGCAGATGCCCAGCACCTGGCCGCCGAGCTTCTGATCCGTTTGCGGTCCGAAGTGAACCGGGCAGGCTTGCCTGCGCTTGCGCTGGCCATGGACAGCTCGTCGATGACGGCCTGTGGCAACGATTATAGCTATACCGTGTTCTATGAGCGGATGGTTTTGGCCTTGGGCAAGCCTGGCGACGTGCTGATCGGTCTGACCACATCGGGGAAATCGGAAAACATCATTCTGGCCCTGAAAGCTGCCCGTACCATGGGAATCACCACCCTTGGCTTTCTGGGAGGCGACGGTGGCCCTGCTCGTGAGCATTGCGACCAGACATTGATTGCACCGACGTCCGAGACAGGTCGTGTGCAGGAAATTCACATCACTGCCGGCCATGCGATGATGGAATTGATTGAAGAAATCCTTATTGAAGACAAGTACATCGAAAAATATTGAGCAGTAATTTGCTGACAAAATAGCAAACTCATAAAATATAAAATGTTCGAGCAGTGAGCGTAAAGGTGGGAATCTCTTTTGCGCTCACTGGTCTAGCCTTTTGTGTTGCCGCATTTTGCGAAAACCGGTTCCCAATTTTCGCAAAATGCGGCACTAAAAACGGAGAGCGTTTTCGCTCAGTGTGAAAACGCTCTAAAGAAAAATGGGGGTTCGAGGGACCTATCCCCCGAACGGACTTGGGTGGGTAGTCCACTCTTTTCCACCAACTGCCGTATAGTGTGGCTTTGCATCACAGGACAGTGTGAGCAAACACAAAAAAAGTGGGGCCAGCATGACCCCACAAGCAGATGCTCCGTGATCGTGTCAGAGGGGCTGCCCATATGGGTGCCCCCCTTTGCGGACTACTCGCGGCGGCTCATGGTCCGGAGCAAGTCGAGGACGTGCTTGCGCATGTCGAGATTGGGCAGTTTCCAATAGCAACGGACCAGCTCGAGAGTTTCGGAGCGGGACATTTCGTCCATCTCGTAGGCCGGCATCGGCCGGTCAGACAGTTCAATGCCGGCTTCTTCCGGCAGGTGCTGGGTCGGACGCTGCGAGGTGACATCGCCGCTGATGTCTTCAAAGAAGAACGAGATATCAACGCCCAGAACACGGGCAATATCGTAAAGACGGGATGCGGAAACGCGGTTTGAACCGCGTTCATATTTCTGAATTTGCTGGAAGGTCACACCAACGGCTGCCGCCAGCTGTTCCTGGCTCATCCCCAACAGGGTCCGACGCAGGCGCAAGCGCTTCCCGACGTGCACATCAACGGGATCCGGGCCATATTCCTTCGCGGTAATGGGCTGGCGCCGGCGGGGCTTGCTTGTTTCGTTATCTGTCACGTTATCACCGTTACCGAGAAACGGCCTCATCGGGCAGTCCAAAACCACTGATGAGAGCCAATGGGGTTCTGTATCGCAACCATACCGATGTGGGCGGTTGTACACCACTAGAAACCTAGAACGCAATCGCACCATGAGTGCGGAGTTCGTAGTCTATACTTTATATTGGTTGAGTTTTTGGGAAAAACCCGTGGCATCACCCATTTTATGTGGAGGCCAACAGTCCCGAACAGACGGTTTCCGTCATGGCATCCATTGCCCGTACCGGGGTGGGCTGTTACATAAGACTGCAAACTCCCAAGTTCTCATAGGATCGTTGTGCCATGCGGCAAGCCACTGTTGAACGCAATACCCACGAAACCCAAATCTCCGTCTCGCTCAATCTGGACGGGACTGGTGTTTACGATGTTTCGACCGGAATCGGTTTTCTGGATCACATGCTGGAACAGTTGTCGCGACATTCCCTGATTGATCTGACGGTGCGCGCCAAGGGTGACATCCACATCGATTTTCACCATACGACCGAAGACAGTGGCATTGCCATCGGTCAGGCGGTGGCGCTGGCGCTGGGGGACCGCAAGGGGATTACCCGCTATGGTTCAGCCCTGATCCCGATGGATGAAACGCTGACGCAGGTTGCATTGGACCTGTCGAACCGCCCCTACCTGATCTGGAAAGTGGATTTCCGCCGCGACAAGATCGGCGAGATGGATACCGAGCTGTTCAAGGAATGGTTCCAGGCGTTCGCGCAGGCAGCGGGGATCACCTTGCATGTGCAAAACCTGTACGGCGAAAACAGCCATCACCTCATCGAAAGCACCTTCAAGGCGCTGGCCCGCGCCCTGCGTCAGGCGGTCGAGATTGATCCGCGCAAGGCCGATGCCGTTCCATCGACCAAAGGGGTGCTTGGCGGCTCGCTGTAAACGAAACGGGGGACCTGATGGACCCCCGTTTTTTTTATCGCTGGAGCCCTTTGGCGGCCAGCTCGTCCAGATAGCCCTGCCACAGGCTGTCGTGGTTCAGCCCCATCTGATAGAGCGCCTGCCACGTATACAGGCCGCTGTCATGGCGATCATCAAAGATGATCTTCAGGGCATAGTTTCCGACTTCTTCGGCCCCGACAAAGCCGACGTTGCGTTTACCGGGGACAGTCACCTTTTGATCGGGGCTGTGGCCTTGCACTTCGGCCGACGGGCTCAGCACGCGCAGGAACTCGGCGCTGAACACAAAATGTGCGCCATCGTCAAAATCGATGGTCAGCGTCCGGGTGGTGCGGTCAAGGGTGATGTCGCTGGGCCAGACTGTGGCGCTCATCACGCACCTTCGCCATCAAGCTGGCGGGCGGCGTCAATCAGCATGATCGGGATACCGTCGCGGATGGGGTAGGCCAGCCCGGCTTGCGGCGAGATCAGCTCTTGCGCCTGCGGATTATAGGTCAGCGGGCCTTTTGACAGCGGGCAGACCAGAATTTCGAGCAGTTTGGGATCAACGGTACGCGGAGCTTCGGACATTACGGGGTTCCTTGGAATGGCGGGCACACGGCCCGGAGCATGGTCATGCCCTATTGCCGCGACTGCGGTTCGTTGCCGCTGGCATAGTGGGCCATATCAAGCAGGGTCTGTAGCAGGTCCGCACGATCCTGCAAGGTTTCAGCCTCCAGGATGGCCTGCTTTTCCTGCACGTCGAACGGGCAGATCATCGCCAGTGTGGTGATCAGGTCCGGGTCCTTCAGGTCTTCGAGAATGCGCAGGTTCATCGGCAGCTCACGCTGCTGAACGAAGCCGCTCATGCTGAACAGCAGGCGTTTGCGGTCCAGCTTCAGGGCGGGCGGCGGTGCAAGGTCATCGGCAAAGGCCCCCCACTGGGGCGAGATGACGCGATAGCCGCGCTGTCCTGGCACTTCGCCGGTGACCCGAAAGCGGATCAGGCCGGTCAGGGTGATCAGCAGGCGGCCATCACTGCTTTCGGTGAACGAGGAAATCCGCCCGGCACAGCCGACCTCACAGAGGGGCAGTCTGTCCTCGCCGGGAGACTGCTGCGCGCGCAACGGCTGGATCATGCCAATCAACCGGCCCGCTCCCAGCGCATCTTCAACCATGTTGAGATAGCGTGGCTCGAAAATGTTCAGCGGCAGCTTGCCCCACGGCAACAGCAAGGCCCCGGGGAGGGGAAAGACCGGCAGCGTCCGGGGCAAGGCATCAAAGCGGGGATGAAACGGGCCGGGCAAAACCATGGCGCCACCTGTGGGGCTGGGACAACAGGGACAGGGAGGGGGGGAACCCTCCCTGCACGATGAATCAGGCCAGCCACACCGCCGACAGTTTGCGGCGGGCAGCCTTGGTGATCGGGTCTGCATGTCCCATGGCTTCAAACAGCTTCAGCAGCTGCTTGCGGGCTTCTTCTTCGTTCCAGCTGCGGTCGCGGCGGATGCTGGCCAGCAGGATGTCACAGGCCTCTTCCTTGCGACCGGCAGCGTAGTAAGCCAGCGCCAGATCAATATAGGCCTGATGGTCATCGGGATTGGCGGCAACCTTGGCTTCCAGCGGGGCGCAGTCGTCGGCACCCTGTGCCAGCAGCGCCAGTTCGGTGCTGATCGCCTGAATCTCGGCATGCTTTTGCAGCGCGTCCGGCAGCGAGGCAATCACCTGAGCGGCCTCGTCGTTCAGGCCGCGCGCCAGATAGCAGCGCAGCATCCCGGCAATGGCCCCGGCATGGGCCGGGTCCTGGCCCAGAATCTGCTGATAGATCTGGGTGGCGGTGTCAACGTCGCCTTCGGCCAGGAACGCGCGGGCCTGCTCCAGCGCTTCGTCCAGCACGTTGGCCCCGCCGCCGACCAGCGTATCAATGAACCGCTTCAGCTGACTTTCCTGCTGTGCCCCCTGAAAGGCATCGACCGGGCGGCCACCCTTGAAGGCGTAAACGGTCGGGACGGTCTGAATCTGGAACTGGGCCGCGATCTGTTGTTCTTCGTCAACATTGACCTTCACCATCCGCACCTTGCCGCCGGACTGGCGCACCAGTTTTTCCAGCATCGGCCCCAGCGTTTTGCACGGACCGCACCACGGTGCCCAGAAATCGACGATCACCGGCACCTGTTGCGAGGCCACCACCACGTCCTCCATGAAGGTTTCGATGGTGGTATCCTTGATCAGATCTGCACCGCCGGGCGCAGCGTTCACCGGAATCGCGGACTCGTCCAGAATGAAGGCCATGAAAATATCGTCCTTTTGCTCGCCTGATCCGGCAGCCAACAGCCTGCCACAGGCTTCAGATAAGGGGGGCCCCCCGCTTCCGGCAAGGCCCTGAAGATGGATCTATTGAACTCCACTCTGCCAGAGGAGGCAAAGGGGCAAACTCGCCTGACGCTGAAAAAATGAATTATTTTCGCAAAAACTTCTTGCCAGCATCCTCCGGGCCGTCTATATACCCGCCACCGGCAAACACCGCCGCATCAAATCTCTGAAATGATGCAGTGATCGTTGGTCGGAACGCTGTGCGGGCGTAGCTCAGGGGTAGAGCACAACCTTGCCAAGGTTGGGGTCGAGGGTTCGAATCCCTTCGCCCGCTCCATCTTCAGGTCACCCACTTGAAGAGACGACATGATGACCATCCGGGCAACCGGAACGCTGTGCGGGCGTAGCTCAGGGGTAGAGCACAACCTTGCCAAGGTTGGGGTCGAGGGTTCGAATCCCTTCGCCCGCTCCATCAAAAAAGCCGCGAAGCTCACGCTTCGGCGGCTTTTTTGATGTTCAGGGTCTTGTTGATACGAAAACCGCTTCCGGCTTTTGCGCTCGCTGTTTTGACAGGAAAGTCCGCCCATGCAGGTCTCAACCGTGGTGATCCTGACGGATTCCGTTCGCAATACCGGCGGAGCCGCCAAAGTTGCCCTCAGCAGCGCGGCAGGGCTGGTGCAAGCCGGACTGAGAGTCATCTTTGTTGGTGGCGATGATGGTGCCGTAGACCCCGGACTGGCCGCCAGCGGGGCAGACGTCGTCTCCCTTGGGCAGCCGTCGATTTCCAACCCCGGACAACGCCGCAAAGCCTTTCTGACCGGCCTGTGGAACCGGGATGCCGCCCACCGGCTGCGCGGCGTTCTGGCACCTCTCGACCCGGCAACAACCGTTGTTCACCTGCACAGCTGGTCAAAGTCCCTGTCAACCTCGGTGATCCCGGTGATTCGGCAAGGGCGCTTTCCACTGGTGCTGACGCTGCACGATTACTTTACGGTCTGCCCCAATGGCAGCTTTTATGATCATCAGGCCCGCCATGCCTGCCATCGCACGCCGTTGAGTGCCCGATGCGTGCTGCGCAATTGCGACGCCCGCCATGCGGTTCACAAGGCGTGGCGGGTAGCCCGGCAGGTCATCCAGCGGGGGCCGGGGCAGTTTCCGGCGGCGGTGGATGCCTTTATTGCCGTTTCGGATTTCAGCCAGCGTATCCTGCAGCCCTTTCTGCCTGCCGACACCCCGATTCACCGGATTGATAATCCGGTCGATTGCTTCCAGTCGCCTGCCGCCAAGCCGGCGCAGGGCAGGGGAGTGTTGTACATCGGCCGCCTGTCACCGGAAAAAGGACCGGGCCTGCTGGCCGCGGCGGCGGTTGAGGCGGGTGTGCAAGTGACCTTTGCCGGGGCCGGTGAGCAGCAGGACGAGTTGCAGGCCCGCTATCCTCAGCATATTTTCACCGGCTGGCTGTCGTTTGCCGAAATCCTGCCACTGATTGAACAGACCCGGGCGCTGATCCTGCCATCCCTGTGGTACGAAACACTGGGCCTGACGGTTCTGGAAAGCGCTGCCCGTGGCGTTCCGGCGGTGGTGGCCGACACCTGTGCTGCCAGTGATGTGGTGGTGCCGGGAGAAACGGGCCTGTTTTTCACCGGTGGTGATCAGGCATCGTTGTCTGCCGTCCTGCGCTGCCTGTCCGATGATACGCTGGTTGCGCGGCTGGGTCTGGGGGCGTATCAGCGCTTCTGGCAGGCCCCTCCGCTACTGGAGCGGCACTGTGCCGGTTTGCTGCATGTCTACCGTACGCTCGCCCCCCGTGTCTGATCGGTTACAGGGGGCAGGCAAAAGAAGATTACTGTTTACGTTACAGTAACGGTGCCCTCATGTATTTTCCCCTGATTATGGTATGACAGGGGCAGCGCATCACGCAGGGCAGTGGCTCTAAACACGTGCAGGGTTCCAGAAGGGGGTTCATTGAGGACTATGAGCAAGGTTGCACTCATTACCGGCGTCACCGGACAGGACGGCAGCTATCTGGCCGAGTTGTTGCTCGAAAAGGGCTATATTGTTCATGGCATCAAGCGGCGCTCATCGTCCTTTAATACCGAACGTGTTGATCACCTGTATGTGGACAAGCACGAAGGTGATCCACGGTTCTTTCTGCATTACGGCGACCTGACCGACGCGACCAACCTGATTCGCCTGATTCAAGAAACCCAGCCGGACGAAATTTACAACCTCGGTGCCCAAAGCCACGTGCAGGTGAGCTTTGAAACCCCCGAATACACCGCCAATGGCGATGGTCTGGGGACTCTGCGCCTGCTGGAAGCGATCCGCATTCTGGGGAAAACCGACAGCTGCCGTTTCTATCAGGCGTCCACCTCCGAGCTGTACGGCAAGGTGCAGGAAACGCCGCAAAAGGAAACCACGCCGTTCTACCCGCGCAGCCCCTATGCGGCAGCCAAGCTGTATGCCTACTGGATCACGGTCAACTACCGCGAAGCCTATGGCATGTTTGCCACCAACGGCATCCTGTTCAACCACGAAAGCCCCCGTCGCGGCGAGACCTTTGTCACCCGCAAGATCACCCGTGCGGTTGCAGCAATCGAACATGGTCTGCAAAAGCGCCTGTATCTGGGCAATCTGGACGCCAAGCGCGATTGGGGCCACGCCCGCGATTATGTCGAAGGCATGTGGCGCATTCTGCAGCACGATGTGGCCGAAGACTGGGTGCTGGCCACCGGTGAAACCCGCACCGTTCGTGACTTCGTCGAGCTGTCGTTTGCCGCTGTTGACCGTTCGGTTGTCTGGGAAGGCACCGGCGTGGATGAAGTGGGCAAGGATGCAAAGACCGGCGAAATTCTGGTCAGCATCGACCCCCGCTATTTCCGCCCGACCGAAGTCGAGCTGTTGCTGGGCGACCCGACCAAGGCCGCAACCCGGCTGGGATGGAAGGCGACCACCACTCTGGAAGAGATGGTGCGGGAGATGGTCGCCTCGGACCTGCAGCTGATGGAAAAGCAGAAGAACCGGCGCGATATCGAAGGTTAACCCAGTCTGTGAAGGGTGGAGCACAGTCCACAACGAAAATGTAGACCGGCAGTAGCAAATAGAGGGGCATCATGAAAGGGATTATTCTGGCCGGGGGATCAGGTACGCGCCTTTATCCGCTGACCCTTTCCGTTAGTAAGCAGTTGCTGCCGATTTACAACAAACCGATGATCTATTACCCGTTGGCCACCTTGATGCTGGCGGGAATCCGGGAAATCCTGCTGATCAGCACACCAACGGATTTGCCGGCATTCGAACGGCTGCTGGGCGATGGTACAAAATGGGGTATTTCGATTGAATACGCCGTGCAGCCCAGCCCCGACGGATTGGCGCAGGCGTTTCTGATCGGCCGGGAGTTCATCGGGCAGGGCAGCTGTGCTCTGGTACTGGGGGACAACATTTTTTATGGCCACAGCCTGACCGACAGGGTCCGGGCGGCAGCGGCCCGGCCAAGCGGGGCGACCGTGTTTGGCTATCATGTCACCGACCCCGAACGATACGGGGTTGTGGCCTTTGATGCCGATGGTATCGCAACGTCGATTGAAGAAAAGCCGCCGGTCCCGAAATCATCCTGGGCTGTGACCGGGTTGTACTTCTATGACAATCAGGTGGTTGATATTGCCGCCTCCATCCGCCCCTCGGCCCGTGGCGAACTGGAGATCACCGACGTCAACAATCACTATCTGCAGCAAGGCTCCTTGCGCGTCGAGCGGTTGGGGCGGGGCTTTGCGTGGTTTGATACCGGAACCCATGACAGCCTGCTGGAAGCCAGCTCCTTCGTGCAGAGCCTGGAGCGTCGTCAGGGCTATCATATCTGCGTTCCCGAGGAAATTGCCTTCTTCAATGGCTGGATTACGGCAGAGCAGCTTTATAAACAAGGCGAAGCCCTGGCAAAAAATGGCTATGGGCGGTATTTGATGCAGCTTGCCAAGGACGGGTTCTGATATGCTTCCCGAAGAAAAGAAGCCATCCTTGCTGATGGACACATTTTCATTTCATTCTTTCCTGAATTCAGGGTTCTTCTACTGCTGGAGACTTGCCGACCAATACGATATTACCGTGCTGGTCGAGCAGGGGTATGAAACCTCCCCTGCCTTGCTCACGCTGCACGCCACCGGCAAAATTGCCCGTATCGAAGTCATGCCATCATGGAACCACCGCCTGGCCTTGTTTGGCTGGTTGGGGCAGAGGCTTCCCCGTCTGGTTGCCGAACTGCAGCCTTCTGTGGTGTTGATCAATAACTGGCATAGTTTTCATCAGAAAATCCTGTCCCGCCTTGTGCGGAAACTGTGTCCGCAGACACCGATTGTTGTGTGTCTGAGCGTGCACCACCCGGTAACGGATTTTGAGACGACTGGCCTGCATCTGATAAATGCCCGAAAGAAAGCATGGCGTAAACGCTGGCCCTGGTTGCCAGGCTTGGTGTCCGATCAGTTGCACGATATCTGGGGTTGGTGGGTCGGTGTTCGCGACTTTACCTTGTTGCCAATGTTGTTTACTGGCGGTCCCGTCCATCAGACCTATTGTCCGTGGAATGGCAGGGTTCCTGATAAGAACGTCGGGGATCTTTATGATGCCATCGTTTGCTATTCCCCTGTCGAACGGCAAAACTATGCCATGGAAGCTCCTGATCTTGATCAAATTCACCTGATCGGCCATCCGATGAATGAAGACGCTGTTCAGGCGTTGTTTACAGAAAAACGGCGAGGCAACCGTATCGCGGCGTTACCGTCATCCTGTCTGGATTACGAGAATGGTCAAAGCCATGATCAGCAGGTAGACCATCTGGTAACCGTGTGGGGCAGTGCGTTGGAGATCATTCAGAAAAAAAGCCACCAGCCGGAAATATGGTGGAAACTGCATCCCTCGTTTGTGGATGATCCGGTTATGCTGGACGTGACCCGCAAACTGGCTGACCGCCTGCCCGGCTTTCAATCGATGACCGGGAAAATGACCGCCGAACAGATGATTGTGCAAAGCTCGATTGTGGTCGGGGATGTATCCTCGGTTTTACTGTGGTCCATGCGCCTGGGTCAGCGCCTGACCATCAGCCTTGATCTGTTTAACATGCCGGGTGGGGATGAAATGTCGTACTATCCCGGAATCAAGGTCATCCGCTCACTGGATGGGCTGCAGGATCTGGATGATGCCGCGCTTGCCGATCACGGAGGGCGGGATACGGCCTATCCCACGATAGGGGAATTCCTGTCGAGAGTCCGGCGAGAGGGTCCGGCAGCCTAGAGCCTCGTGCGTTTAGAGCGTTTTCACACCGAGCGAAAACGCTCTTCCCTTTTGGGGCCGCATTTTCCAAGCCGTTGACCGTCGACGGTCAACTTGAAAATGCTCTAAACCATTTTTCGGGCGCAGCACTCTATTCCAGGAACGACTGATGTCTTGAGGAAAAGTCGCTGGCAGGACACCGACGGGATCGCCACTGTTTCCGTCCCTTGTCCTGATCGGGAAGTTTCACCATGTCTGCTGTAAAGACGCTCCCTGTTGCGGTGATCGGTGCCGGTATCATCGGTACGGCGATCGCCTGTGAATTGACCCGCCGAGGTCATGCGGTGGTTCTGGTGGAACGAGAGGAACCCGGCAAAGGGGCCTCGTTCGGCAATATGGCCAGCATTGCCGTCACCGAATTTCTCCCCAGTTCGCGCCCGGCCATCTGGGCGCAGATGCCCGGATGGCTGCTGGACCCGGAAGGACCGGTTCGCCTTGACCCGGCATACCTGCCGCGCATGATCCCCTGGGCGTGGCGGTTCCTGCTGGCCAGCCTGCCCGGCAGGGTGCGGGCGCTGGCCGATGCCGGGGCCGTTCTGGCGCGGCGGGCGTTGGGGGACATGCAACAGATGCTGGCCCGGGCCGGACTGGACGACCACCTGAGTTCCACCGGCTGTCTGTGCCTGTATGCCAGCGATGACGAATACCGCCGGGATGCCGACCATATCGCCCTGTTGCAGGATCAGGGCCTACCCTTTCAGCCCCTTCGTGGGCCCGAAGCCGTGGCGCTGGAACCGGCCCTGTCGCCGACTCTGGCGCGGGCGGTGCTGTTGCCGGACAACCGGTCAGTACGCGACCCGTACCGGCTGGTGGTGGCACTGGCCGAACAGGCACAGGCCAGCGGGCGCTGTACGATGATCACTGGCCGGGTGGTCGGATTTGACCATCAGGAAGGCGGGGTGAATGCCATCCGTCTGGCCGATGGGCGTTCGCTGGCGGTGTCGGCGACTGTTCTGTGTGCCGGGGCGCATACCGGCGAACTGGCCCGCCTGTTATCCGAACCGATCCCACTGGAAACCGAGCGCGGCTATCACACCCAGATCATGGCCCCGGACATCGCGTTGCATCATTCGCTGATCTGGCCCGCCCATGCCTTCATGGTCACCCCTACCGCAGGCGGTATCCGGGTGGGAGGAACGGTGGAGATGGCGGGCCTCGACAAGCCGCCCGATTACCGGCGGGCCAAAGTGCTGGTTCGCCACGCGCAGCGGGCCCTGCCCCGGCTGGCCTGCGCCGAGGCCAGCGAGTGGATGGGGCACCGACCGGCCTTCCCGGATACCATTCCGCTGCTCAGCCGGTCAGCAAAACATCAGGGTGTGTTCTATGCGACCGGGCACGGCCATTTGGGACTGACCTGTTCGGCCACTTCGGCGCTGCTGATGGCGGACCTGATCGACGGTCGCCCGCCGGTGGTCGATCCGGCACCCTACAGCATCACCCGTTTCCGCAGCCTGTTCTGATGGTTCATGGGGCCGCCGGGCGCGGTGATGCTGTTCGGGTCGGTTGGGGCCGTCTCTTTTTTACAGGATGAAGCGCGACAGGTCGCCCTTCACCGCCAGCGCACCAACACGCTCGCGCACCATATCGGCGGTGATGGTGATCGTCTCGCCGCCCCGGTCGGTGGCGCTGAAGGAAATCTCTTCCAGCAAGCGCTCCAGCACGGTGTGCAGGCGGCGCGCCCCAATGTTTTCAACACTGCGGTTGATGTCGGCGGCCAGATCGGCCAGCGCGTCGATGGCCTCGTCGGTGAAATCGAGCGTCACCTTTTCGGTCGCCAGCAGCGCCTTGTACTGCACCAGCAGGCTGGCCTCCGGCTCGATCAGGATGCGGCGGAAGTCTTCCTTGCGTAGCGGCTGCAACTCGACCCGGATCGGCAGACGGCCCTGCAATTCGGGCAGCAGGTCCGACGGCTTGGCGAGGTGGAACGCCCCGGAAGCGATAAACAGGATGTGATCGGTCTTCACCGGGCCGTGCTTGGTGTTGACGGTGGTGCCTTCGATCAGCGGCAACAGGTCACGCTGGACGCCCTCGCGCGAAACGTCACCGCCCCGCGCTTCCTGCCGGGCGGCGATCTTGTCGATTTCGTCAAGGAAGACAATGCCGTCTTCCTGCACTGACCGGATGGCATCCTTGACCACCGCGTCTTCGTCCAGCAGCTTGTCGGCTTCTTCGCGCAGCAGCACCTGATAGCTTTCGGCCACCGTCATCTTGCGCGGTTTGGTGCGGTTGCCCAGCGCCTTGCCGAAAATGTCGCCCAGATTCAGCATCCCCATCTGCGCCCCCGGCATGCCGGGAATGTCCATCGACGGGATGGTCATGCCGCTGGTGTCCTGCACGTTCAGCTCGATTTCCTTGTCGTCGAGCTGGCCTTCGCGCAGCTTTTTGCGGAAGGTCTGGCGGGTGCCTTCGCTGGCGTTTTCCCCCACCAGAGCATCCAGTACGCGGGCTTCGGCGTTGGCTTCGGCGCGCACTTCGACATTCTTGCGCATGCGATCGCGGGTTTCGGTGATCGCCGTTTCCAGCAGGTCGCGGATGATGCTGTCCACGTCACGGCCGACATAGCCGACTTCGGTGAACTTGGTGGCTTCAACCTTGATGAACGGCGCCTGCGCCAGCCGGGCCAGTCGGCGGGCGATTTCGGTTTTGCCGACCCCGGTCGGGCCGATCATCAGGATGTTTTTCGGCAGCACCTCTTCCCGCAGACCTTCCGGCAGCTGCTGCCGCCGCCAGCGGTTGCGCAGGGCGATGGCCACCGCCCGTTTGGCCTCGTTCTGGCCGACAATGTGCCGGTCAAGCTCGGAAACAATTTCGCGCGGGCTGAACGACGACATGATTACAGGCTCTCCAGCACAACATTATGGTTGGTGTAAATGCAGATGTCGGCGGCCACCGCCATCGACTTGCGGACAATCGCTTCGGCGTCAATATCGGGCATGTCGATCAGGGCGCGGGCCGCCGCCAGGGCATAGGAACCGCCGGAGCCGATGCCGATGATGCCGTCTTCGGGTTCCAGCACGTCGCCGGTGCCGGACAGGATCAGCGAAACATCGCGGTCAACCACCGCCATCATCGCTTCCAGACGGCGCAGGTAACGGTCGGTGCGCCAGTCCTTGGCCAGCTCGACGCAGGCGCGGGTCAGTTGGCCGGGGTGCTTTTCCAGCTTGGCTTCCAGACGCTCGAACAGGGTAAAGGCATCGGCTGTTGCCCCGGCAAACCCGGCCAGCACCGAACCATCGCCCAGCGGGCGCACCTTGCGGGCGTTGGACTTCACCACCGTGTGGCCCAGCGTCACCTGACCGTCACCAGCGACCACCACCTTGCCGTTCTTGCGCACCGACAGAATGGTCGTGCCGTGCCAGGTCGGGATGTTTTGCGAATCAGACATCAAAAATCACCGCGCTTGAACAGGGATCACAAGGGCCCCCGTTTTTTATGGATACTGCTTGTGTTCCGCCAAGATGGGGCACGGATGCCAACAGATCAAGGCACCCGTTTACCAACGACGGGGACGAACGACAGGACGGCCATCAGCGGCCGGACAGGTGATAGGGATTGCGGTCGATCCAGTCAGAGACAAAGCTGGTCAAGGCGTCGTCGGCATTGGGCGGCAGGACGACGGCAATGGTCAGGTACAGGTCGCCGGTCATTTCTCCGGCCCGCAGTCCCAGCTTGCTGACCCGCAGCACCTGCCCGTTGCTGATCCCGGCGGGAACCATCACCGCCAGTTGCCCGCGCAGCCCGGTCATGGTGATGCGGCCCCCGCGCAGGGCTTCGGCCAGATTGAGCGACAACGGGGCATGCAGGTCCAGTCCCTTGCGGGTAAAGAACGGGTGCGGCTGAACCTGAAGTTCGACCAGAAGATCCCCGGCCAGCGCCGCTGTCGCCCCGTGCTGGCCCTGACCACTGAGGCGGATCACCTGACCGTTTTCGCTGGCCGGAGGAATGGGGACCGTCACGTCCCGTCCGGTGTTCAGCGGCAAGCGCTTGCGGGTGCCATAACAGGCCTCGGCGAAGCTGAGGGTCAGCGTATAGCGCACATCGCGCCCGCGCAGGCCATTGCCGCCACTGCCACGCCCGGCCTGAGGCCGATTGGCGCCGTCCTGAAAGATCTCGCGGAACAGGTCGGTCAGGTCGTCGTCAGCGGGCGGTGGCGGCGGCGCAAAATCATCCCGGCCGGGGGGCGAAGCGCCCTGAACCCGGCTCTGCCAGATCGCCGGATCATCCACCTCGTCAAAGGACTCATCCAGATAGGGATCGCGAAAGGGCTTGTTGTGGCCGCGCATGCCGCCAAAGTCCGGGCCGCTGCTGGCGGCAGAGGACTGGCGGGCCCGTGCGGTGCCATCCGGCCCCAGCTCCCCCCGGTCATAGCGGCGGCGCTTGTCGGCATCGTTCAGGATGGCATAGGCAACAGACAAGGCCTTGAAGCGTTCTTCGGCCTGCCGGTCGCTGGGGTGAAGGTCAGGATGGCAATCCTTGACCTTCTGGCGATAGGCCGAGCGGATCGTGCGCTCATCAGCCGTCCGCAGAACGCCCAGCAGGCGGTACGGATCCTGGACCCCCACAGTCATCCCCTCAACTCTCCCCTGTTGTCGCCCTGCCCTACACCCATCAGTCTAAAAGATTACGAAAAGCGGAGGTATCGCTTTTTTGGCCCTTTTGCCCCCTGCCCCCGCCTCGGAGATTGCCCGACGGCACCATACGCTATAACATCGCCGGTTCGCTCGTTATGCGCTGTAAGGCATGAACGTTTGGAGTGCGGTCGGTGAAGTACGTTTCCACGCGGGGGAAAGCCCCGGTTCTGGGCTTTGATGATGTGTTGCTGGCAGGGTTGGCCCGTGATGGTGGCCTGTATGTGCCCGAAAGCTGGCCGTCGTTTTCCCGCAGTGAAATTGCAGCCCTGCGCGGGCTGTCCTATGCAGATCTTGCTGTGCGGGTGATGGCTCCGTTCGTGGAAGACACGATCGCCGAAGCTGACCTGAAGCGGATCGTGCGCGAAACCTATGGGGTGTTCGGTCACAAGGCGGTCGCCCCGCTGAAGCAGCTCGACGGCAACCTGTGGCTGATGGAGCTGTTCCATGGCCCGACGCTGGCTTTCAAGGACTACGCCCTGCAGTTCCTCGGCCGGATGTTTGATCACGTCCTGACCAGGCGCGGCGAGCGGGTGACCATCGTCGGGGCAACCTCGGGCGATACCGGCTCGGCGGCCATCGAAGCCTGCCGCGACCGCGACGCCATCGACATTTTCATCCTGTTCCCCAATGGCCGGGTGTCCGACGTCCAGCGGCGGCAGATGACCACCGTGCCGTCGGCCAACGTTCATTGTGTCGCCGTTGATGGCACCTTTGACGATTGTCAGGACGCGGTGAAGGCGATGTTCAACCACACCGCCTTCCGCGACGAATTCAACCTGTCAGCGGTCAATTCGATCAACTGGGCCCGCATCATGGCGCAGGTGGTCTATTATTTCTGGGCCGCCCTGCGGCTGGGTGCGCCGGATCGCCCGGTGGCGTTCTCGGTGCCGACCGGCAACTTCGGCAACGTCTTTGCCGGGTATGTGGCGATGAAGATGGGCCTGCCGATCGAACGCTTCGTGATCGGCTCGAACAGCAATGACATCCTGACCCGCTTCTTTGAAACCGGCTCGATGACCATGGAAGGCGTCCATCCGACCATCAGCCCCAGCATGGACATTCAGGTGTCGTCGAACTTTGAACGCCTGCTGTTCGATCTGGTCGGACGCGATGGCGAACAGGTCGAAAGCCTGATGACCCGTTTCCGTCAGAGCGGCACCTATGCACTGGAAGGAACGCCGCTGGCCGATGCCCGCCGTCTGTTCCGGGGCGTGCGCCTGTCCGATGAACAGACCAAAACAGTGATTGGTCAGTGGTATCAGGGCTGTGGCGAGCTGTTGGACCCCCATTCGGCGATTGGTGTCGATGCGGCGGTGCGCGGCGATCTGGACCCGGCGGTGCCGGTGGTGGCGCTGGCGACGGCCCACCCGGCCAAATTCCCGGCGGCGGTCAAGGATGCCAGCGGCGTCCACCCGGCGCTGCCACCCCGCATGGCCGACCTGTTCGACCGTTCGGAACGTTTTACCGTCCTGCCCAATGATGTGGCCGGACTGGAAGCCTTTGTGCGTGAAAAGGTTGCTGCCCGATGAGTGTCGCTGAAACCCGTCTCGACAACGGCCTGATCGTCCTGACCGATACCATGCGCACGGTGGAAACCGTGTCGCTGGGGGCGTGGGTCGATGTTGGTACCCGCCATGAAACGCCCGAGGTCAACGGGATTTCCCACCTGCTGGAACACATGGCCTTCAAGGGTACCGAACGGCGGTCGGCGCAGAAAATCGCCGAGGAAATCGAAAACGTCGGCGGTCATCTGAACGCCTACACCTCGCGCGAGCACACCGCCTATTACGCCAAGGTGCTGAAGAATGATGCCGCGCTGGCGGTCGATATCATTGCTGACATCCTGCAGTATTCGGCCTTCGACCCCGAAGAGCTGCAACGTGAGCAGTCGGTGGTGATTCAGGAGATCCATCAGGCGGATGATACCCCCGATGACATCATCTTTGACTACTTCCAGAACACCGCCTATCCCGATCAGGCGCTGGGTCAGCCGGTTCTGGGGCGTCCCGACATCGTGCGCTCGATCAGCTCGGATGTGCTGAAAGACTACATGCAGAGCCGCTATACCACCGGCTCGATGGTGCTGACGGCGGCGGGCAACATCGACCACGACGATTTCGTGCGTCAGGTCGAACGCCAGTTCACCGCCTTGCGGACGGCTCCGGCGCAGAAACCGACGGCAGCGGCCTACAAGGGCGGCGACTTCCGGCAGGACCGCGATCTGGAACAGGTGCATCTGGTTCTCGGCTTTGACGGTATCGCCTACGAAGACCCGCTGTTCTATTCGGCGGCGGTGCTGTCCACCCTGCTGGGTGGCGGCATGTCGTCGCGCCTGTTCCAGGAAGTGCGGGAAAAGCGCGGGTTGGTCTATTCGATCTATTCCTACGCCAGCGCCTATACCGACGGCGGCCTGTTCACCATCTACGCCGGGACCGGCGAAGACGACGTGGCCGAGATGATCCCGGTGATGTGCGATGAAATCCGCAAGGTGACCGACGGCCTGACCGAAGACGAACTGGCCCGCGCCCGCGCCCAGTTGAAGGCCGGTATCCTGATGGGGATGGAAAGCACCTCGAACCGCTGCGAGCAGGCAGCCCGGCACATCATGTCCTACCAGCGGTCGATTACCGCCGAAGAACTGGTTGAAAGCATCGAAGGTGTCACCGCCGATGGTGTGGTGAGCGCAGCCCAGCGCATTTTCGCCTCGGCTCCGACGCTGACCACGCTGGGGGCGATCAGCAAGGTCGAGACCTACGACGCCGTGTGCCGTCGCCTGAACGGGTGATCAGGGTATCAACGGAGTGTGGAGCATGGCTCCACACTCCGGCAACCGGTTGATTACCCCATCATCGCCGGGCAACCGCCGCAGCCTGCACCGGGTTCGGCACCGCAGGCATGGGCCGGTTCGCTGCGCCCGACGGTCCCGCCCGAGCCGGTCAAGCTGGGGGCCATCAGCGCCTTGCTGACGTGGGTATCACCGCACTCGGGGCAGACAATCGCCTGCTGGTCCCGTTTGAGATCATAGTCCGCCATGTTGTCGAACCATTGATCAAAGGTGTGCTTTTCCGCGCAAATCAGTCGATAGAGAATCATCGCCGTGGTGTCCTGACCAGAACCGGAACGGTTTCCAAAAGGTATACCAGAGCAAATCCCGCGCAGATGGACACATCTGCGACGACGTATTTGCTTGGATAACAAGTCATTAGAGCATTTATCGTGATCCTTGGAGACCGAGAAATGCTCTAATGGCAGGGTTATAGCACCGGCCTGGACCAGCGTGCGTTAAATCTGATGCAGGCACGCTGGTCTAGTCTTTTGTATTGCCGCATTGTTGTTGCGAAAACCGGTTCCCGCTTTTCGCACAATGCTGGGTTTTTCATGCCGCATTGTTGTTGCGAAAACCGGTTCCCGCTTTTCGCACAATGCTCTAGGCGGCGGTGCTACGGGTCAGTTGCAGGAAGATGTCCTCAAGGTCGGCTTCGTCGGTGGTCAGGTCGGCAATGGTCAGGCCCGCAGCACTGATAGCGGCCAGAATCTCGGCAATGGCGGTTTCCGACGGGCGATAGCGCAACACCAGCCCGTTGCCACGGCGGGCCTTTTCCGCCCCAAAGGCTTGCAGGGCAGGCGGAATGTCGCCCAACGGCTCGGCCAGCATCACCGTCAGGGTCTTGGAATCCAGCCGTCCAATCAGGGCTTCGGTCGGTTCACAGGCCACCACGCTGCCGTGGTTGATGATGGCAATCTGGTCGCACAGCTCCTGCGCTTCTTCCAGATAATGGGTGGTCAGCAGGATGGTGGTGCCGCGTTCGTTCATCGCCCGGATCTGGGTCCACAACTGCTGGCGCAGCTCGATATCCACCCCGGCGGTCGGCTCGTCGAGCACCAGAATGGGCGGGAAATGGACCATCGCCTTGGCCACCAGCAACCGCCGCCGCATCCCGCCGGACAGGGTACGGGCATAGGCGTCGGCCTTGTCGCTGAGACCAACGGTGGCCAGAATTTCGTCGGTGCGGCGCTCGGAACGCGGCACGCCATACAACCCGGCCTGCACTTCCAGCAGCTCTCGCGGGGTAAAGAACGGGTCCAGGTTCAGCTCCTGCGGCACAATGCCGATTGCCAGCCGCGCCCCCCGCTCGTCGCGGTCCAGATCACGATCCCAGATTTCCACCTGCCCGGCGGTCTTTTTCACCAGCCCGGCCATGATGTTGATCAGGGTGGACTTCCCCGCCCCGTTCGGCCCCAGCAGGCCGAAAAAGCTGCCGCGCGGAATGGTCAGGTCCACACCCTTCAGCGCCTGCTTCGGCGGCTGGCCATTGCGGGAGGCATAGGTTTTCGACAGGCCGCGAATGCGGATGGCATCGGCGGGAAAGGCAGGAGCGGAAGCGGTCATCAGGGGGGGTCCATCGTCTAAAAAGGAAACGCCGGGGCGGGAAAGACACCATCCAGTATCCATGCCCTGATGTCAGGCGTTGATTACCGGACGTATCCGGGTATCATCCGCCTCTGAATGGGTCAATGCCGGACCCGGTCAGGACACTACAGGCAGCCCCCGGCTGTCGTCTGTTGGGAGATAGGAACAAATGTCGCAGGCCGCCACTACCCCGGTGCAGGAAGTCATCGAAGTCGAAGCTCTGGAAGTTTCCTGTGATGGCGGGACCCCCGCCCTGGGCCACCCCAAGGTTTACCTGCACGTCGATGCCGAAGACGGCGTGGTCTGCCCGTACTGCTCCAGGCATTTCGTGCTGAAGCCGGGTGCAAAGATCAGCGCCGCCCACTAAGACACGGGGGCAGGCTGCCGCCTGAACCACTTGGGGGCGAATGCCCCCACCCCCCCATTTTTTCTTGTGATCAGAAAATGGGGTCCGGGGCCTCAAGGCCCCGGCGAGGTATGGAGCAGCGCTCCATATCCTTTTGTTGTGTCCTGTGGACCGCACGAGAACGCAGGCCGTTCTCCTGTGTTTTTTGACCCTGCTGATTGGGAAACGGTATGAAGCACCTGTTCTTGGTGGATGGCTCGGGATTCATCTTTCGCGCCTATCATGCGCTGCCACCGCTGACCACCCGCGACGGGACGCCGACCAACGCCGTTTCCGGCTTCACCTCGATGATGATGAAGCTGATTGAGGATACCGACGCCAGCCATGTGGCAGTGATCCTTGATGCCGCCCGCAAGTCATTCCGCAACGACTTTTACCCGGACTACAAGGCCCACCGTCCCCCCGCCCCCGAAGATCTGGTGCCGCAGTTTCCGCTGATCCGCGACGCGGTGCGGGCGCTGAACGTGCCGTGCATCGAGATGGAAGGCTACGAGGCCGACGACATCATTGCCACCTATGCCCGCCAAGCGGCGGCGCAGGGGTTCATGGTGACGGTGGTCTCCTCCGACAAGGACCTGATGCAGCTGGTCGATGACCGCATCAGCCTGTGGGATGCGATGAAGAACAAGGCGATCACCCGCGCCGAAGTGATCGAGAAGTTCGGTGTCCCGCCCGAGCAGGTGGTGGACGTGCAGGCCCTGTGCGGCGATGCTGCCGACAACGTGCCGGGGGTGCCGGGGATCGGCATCAAGACCGCCGCCCAGTTGATCGGCGAGTTCGGCACGCTGGAAGCCCTGCTGGAACAGGCCGGAACCATCAAGCAGCCCAAGCGCCGCCAGACCCTGCTGGACAATGCCGAACTGGCGCGGGTGTCCAAGCGACTGGTGACGTTGTGCGACACCGTGCCGCTGGCCGAAACCATCGACCAGTTCACCAAGACCGTGCCGGTGGTTGATGATCTGTGCGCCTTCCTTGAGCGGATGGAATTCCGCCGCCTGCTGGCACAGGTGCAGGGTCGGGCCGCCGCACAGGCCAGCACGCCGCAGGCTGCGGCCAGTGCAGCACCGAGCGACGTTGCCTATGAACTGGTGCAGGATGCCGACCGTCTGCGCTGGTGGGTGGCGCAGGCGCAAACGATGGTGGCGATTGATACCGAAACCACCGGTCTGGATACCCAGAAAGCCGATCTGGTCGGGGTGTCGCTGGCCCTGACGCCGGGCAAGGCGTGCTATATCCCGCTGGCCCACGTCAACCCGGACGGCGCGGGCGATCTGCTGAGTGGCGGCGGGGCACCACCGCGCCAGATTCCGCTGGCCGAGGCGCTGGAAATCCTGCGCCCGCTGCTGGAAAACCCCGGCGTGTTGAAGGTCGGCCATAACCTGAAATACGACCTGCACATCCTGCGGCGGGCCTATCGCCTGCATGGAACGACGGTGCCCGTCGTTGCCCCGGTCGATGACAGCATGGTGCTGTCCTACGTGCTGGATGGCTCCCTGCACGGTCACGGCATGGATGAACTGGCCAAACTGCACCTGTCGCACACCACCATTCCCTTCAGTGAGGTCTGTGGCTCCGGGCGGTCGATGATCACCTTTGACAAGGTGCCGCTCGACAAGGCGCTGGCCTATGCCGCCGAAGACGCCGACATCACCCTGCGCCTGTATCTGCTGCTGCGCGAGCGCCTGCTGAGCGAACGGATGGTGGCGGTCCACGAGACGCTCGACCGGCCACTGGTGCCGTTGCTGTTTGCGATGGAGCAGCAGGGGATCAAGATCAACGCCCTGTATCTGAAAGAACTGTCGAACGATTTTGCTGGCCGGATGGTCGAGCTGGAAAAGCAGATTCACGCGCTGGCCGGGGAAGAATTCAACGTTGGCTCACCCAAGCAACTGGCCGAGATCCTGTTTGAGAAAATGGGCCTGAAGGGCGGCAAAAAGGGCAAGACCGGCACCTATTCCACCAACGCCGAAGTGCTGGAAGAGTTGGCCGCCGCAGGCCACGACCTGCCCGCCCGCGTGCTCGACTGGCGCTCGATCCAGAAGCTGAAAAGCACCTACACCGACGCCCTGATTGCGGCGATGGACGAGCAGCAGCGGGTCCACACCAGCTTTGCCCTGACCATCACCTCGACCGGACGGCTGTCGTCGTCGGACCCCAACCTGCAAAACATCCCGATCCGCACCGAGGAAGGCCGCAAAATCCGCGCCGCCTTCGTCGCCGAGCCGGGCTATAAAATCCTCGCCGCCGACTATTCACAGATCGAACTGCGCCTGATGGCCCATGTGGCCGACATTCCGGCCCTGCGCACGGCCTTTGCCGAGGATCAGGACATCCACGCCCTGACCGCCAGTCAAGTGTTCGGGGTGCCGATGGACGGCATGGACCCGATGATCCGCCGCCGGGCCAAGGCGATCAACTTCGGGATCATCTATGGCATTTCGGCCTTTGGGCTGGCGCGGCAACTGGGGATTTCCCGTGGCGAGGCACAGGCGTTCATTGATGCCTACTTTGCCCGCTTCCCGGAAATCCTCGCCTATATGGAGCGGACCAAGGACGAGGCACGCAAGAACGGCTTTGTGCGCACCCTGTTTGGCCGCAAGTGCTTTACGCCCGGGATCGGGGAAAAGAACCCCACCCTGCGCGGCTTTGCCGAACGGTCGGCAATCAATGCGCCGATTCAGGGCGGGGCCGCTGACATCATCAAGCGGGCGATGATTGCCCTGCCTGCGGCACTGCAGGCAGCGGGCCTTCAGGCCCGGCTGCTGTTGCAGGTCCACGATGAACTGGTGCTGGAAGTCCCCGAAGCCGAGGCCGACGCCACTGCCGCGCTGGTGCGGCAGGTGATGGAAGGTGCGGCCTCGTTGTCGGTGCCGCTGGTGGTGGAAACCGGCGTGGCCGACACCTGGGCCGGGGCGCATTAGAGCATTTTCAAGGTGACCGTCTCCGGTCAACGGCTCGGAAAATGCGGCCCTAAAAAGGGAGAGCGTTTTCGCTCGGTGTGAAAACGCTCTAAGGATGTGGAGCGCTGCTCCACACCTCGCTGGGGCCAGTCGGCCCCAGACCCCATTCCTTTGATTGTAAAAGAAAAATGGGGGTTCGGGGCCTCAGGCCCCGAGCCGGTCCGGGCGGCAGCCCGCTCTTGTTTTCAAACTGTCGTGTACCGTGCCGGTTCCCACTTTTCGCACAATGCTTTAATGCCCCTTCAGGGTACCGAACTGACGGCTGGCCACGGTCAGCATCGCCAGATCAACGGCGACGGCGGCTCGCAGTTCCCCAATCAGTTGCTCGGCCCGTTCCACCGCCGGTCGGCGGATATCGGCCCAGGATTCGATGGCGGCCAGCGGGTCGTGCAGGCTGCCTCCGGCCTGTTGCAGCACAGCGGCAGTCATCGCCCGCTGATCGGCATACAGCTCGTCAATGACCGCAGCAATCGCCAGCTTTTCCCAGTGGCTGCCATGACTGGCCACCCCTTCGGCACAGCCACGCAGCCAGCCCAGCAGGAAGCGAGACCCGACCAGGAAGAAGTAGCGGGCGGCGGTTGCCACCGGCACCGCCTGATCCTGTGCCAGTCGCACCACATCCGGTGCTGACGCCAGCACAATCATTTCGGCGACCTGACTGGCCAGACGGGACGGGACGTTGGCCTGACCATAGCGGGTGGCCCGCGCTTCGATGGCGGCGGCCAGATCGGACGGGCAGACCTCATGCAGGCACTGGCTGAGGGCAATGCGCCCTTCGCCAATGTCGGCAATCAGACGGCCCATATCGATCGGACGGGCAGCATGGCGCAACACCCACAGAGTAGCCCGTTCCAGCAGCCGGTTGGTTTCCTGCAACATTTCCTGTTGCAGTTCCGCCGACACCTCGTTGTCGAGCTGCTCGATCCCCTGCCAGACGTCACGCACCCCAAAGGCATCACGGGCCACCAGATAGGCGCGGGCAATGTCGGCAGGCGGCATGCCGGTCTTTTCGATGATCTGGGTGACGAAGGTCCCGCCGACCCGGTTGATCATGCTGTTGGTGGCATGCGTGGCGATGATTTCACGCCGCAGCTTGTGGGCGCCAATCTGCTCGCGGAACCGCTGCTGCAACGGCGCCGGGAAGTAGCTGACCAGATCCTCGACCATCATCGGATCATCGGGCAGATCGCTCTGCACGATTTCGTCAAACAGCCACATCTTGGAATAGGCGATCAGCACCGCCAGTTCGGGCCGGGTCAGGCCCTGCTTGGCCTTTTGACGGTTGGCCAGTTCCTCGTCATCGGGCAGGAACTCGATGGCGCGGTTCAGGCGACCCGACTTTTCCAGCATCCGCATCAGGCGGGCCTGATGGTCCAGCAGGTCAACGCCCTGGCTCTGCATCAGGCTGATGGCCTGCGTTTGCAGATAATTGTCGCGCAGAACCTGCAGGCCGACCTCTTCGGTCATGTCCACCAGCAGGCTGTTGCGCTGCTTCAGGGTCATGTCGCCTTCGGCGACGATGCCGTTCAGCAGGATCTTGATGTTCACTTCATGGTCAGAGCAGTCCACACCGGCCGAATTGTCGATGGCGTCGGTGTTGATCCGGCCCCCGCGACCACCAGCACCCTGACGGGCATATTCGATGCGGCCCCGCTGGGTCACCCCCAGATTGGCCCCTTCGCCGATCACCTTGGCGCGGACATCGCGGCCATTGATGCGGATGGCATCGTTGGCGCGGTCGCCCACCTGCGAGTCGGCTTCGCTGGCGGCCTTGATGTAGGTGCCGATGCCGCCAAACCACAACAGATCGACTTCGGCTTTCAGCATCGCCAGAATCAGGTCGTTGGGGGCAATCTCGTCCACCGTCAGGCCAAAGGCGGCCTTGATCTGCGGGCTGAGCGGGATCTTTTTGGCACTGCGCTCGAACACGCCGCCGCCTTCGGAGATCAGCGCGCGGTCATAGTCGGCCCAGCTCGAACGTGGCAGGGCAAACATGCGCTGACGTTCGGCCAGCGTCGCCGCCGGATCGGTCGGGTTGGGGTCCACAAAGATGTGCATGTGGTTAAAGGCCCCGATCAGGCGGATGTGCGGACTGAGCAGCATGCCGTTGCCGAACACGTCGCCGGACATGTCGCCGATGCCGATCACCGTAAAGTCTTCGGCCTGGGTGTTGCGGCCCATTTCACGGAAATGGCGCTTCACCGCTTCCCAGCCGCCCCGGGCGGTGATGCCCATCGCCTTGTGGTCATAGCCCTGACTGCCGCCCGAGGCAAAGGCATCGCCCAGCCAGAAGCCGTAATCCAGCGAGATGCCGTTGGCGATGTCCGAGAAGGTCGCGGTGCCCTTGTCGGCAGCCACCACCAGATACGGGTCGTCTTCGTCCAGACGCACCACATCGACCGGCGGCACCACCTGCCCGCTGACCAGATTGTCGGTGATGTCGAGCAGGCCGCGCATCAGCGTCTTGTAGCATTCGATGCCTTCGGCCATGAACGCATCACGCCCGCCCTCGGTCGGGGGCCGCTTGACCACAAAGCCGCCCTTCGAGCCAACCGGCACGATCACCGCATTCTTGACCATCTGGGCCTTGATCAGGCCGAGGATCTCGGTACGGAAGTCTTCACGGCGGTCGGACCAGCGGATACCGCCACGGGCGACCTTGCCGCCACGCAGATGGATGGCTTCGACGCGCGGGCTATAGACCCACACTTCGACCATCGGACGCGGCAGGGGCAAGCCTTCGACATTGCGGCTGTCGATCTTGAACGACAGATAGCCCTTCGGCTGCCCTTCGGCGTCCTTCTGGTAAAAGTTGGTGCGCAGGGTGCAGTCGATCAGGTTCAGGAAGCGCCGCAGGATGCGGTCTTCGTCCGGGCTGGAGACCTGTTCCAGCGCATCGACGATCCGCTGGCGGAACACCGCAGCATCGCCACCGGCGCCATGCGGGTCAAAGCGGGCATGGAACAGGCGGATCAGCGTGCGGGCAATGTCGGGATGCGCTGCCAGCGCCGCTTCGATGCTGGCCTGACTGAAGGTAAAGGTGGCCTGCCGCAGGTACTTGGCATAGGCACGCAGCACCACCACGTCCCGCCATGACAGACCGGCGGCGACCACCAGACGGTTAAAGCCGTCGTTTTCTGCCTCGCCGTTCCACACGCGGGCAAAGGCTTCCTGGAAGGCCGCACGGGTGGTGACAATGTCCACCCGGTCGATGTCAGCGGCGCGCATGTCAAAGTCATGCAGCCAGACGGTACGGGCCGGATGGCCCTTTTCCGCCCCCAGCGAGGCTTCAAACGGCACTTCGCCGATCACCTTGAAACCCATGTTTTCCAGCATCGGCAGGATTTCGCTCAGCGGGACAGCGCTGTCGGGGTGATAAATCTTGAAGTGGACCGCATCGTCGTCGGCTTCCAGCGGACGATAGAGGTTCATCGCCAGCGGATGGCTGTTGCCCGCATTGGCCTGTTCCAGCGCCTCTTCCATGCGGTCGATGTCAAACACCGCCCCTTGTGCCGAGGTCTGTTCCTCGTAGAAGGTCGGGAAGGCATCGCCATAGCGGCGGATCAGGCGGGTGCCCTGCTCTTCGCCCTTGGCGGCCAGAATGGCATCGGCCAGGTGGTCGGACCAGGCGCGGGCGGCCAGCTGTATGCGGGCTTCGATCGCCGTCACGTCATAGGCCGGCAGGCGACCGGGCTGGGTGCGGATGATGAAATGCAGACGGGCCAGCGGGCTGTCGGCCACCTGGGTGTAATAGGCGTCAAGGCCGCCGTGGAAGACGTTTTCCAGAATGCCCTTGATCGCCAGCCGCAGCGCGGTGTCATAACGGTCGCGCGGCACATAGACCAGACAAGAAACAAAGCGTTCAAACTCGTCCTGCCGGACCAGCACCGCCGTCCGCTGGCGTTCCTGCAGGTGCAGGATGCTGACCGCCATCTCCTGCAGCTTTTCATCGCTGGCCTGGAACAGCTCGTCGCGCGGCAGGTTTTCCAGAATGTTCAGCAGCGCCTTGCCGTCATGGCTGAACGGGCGGGTGCCGGTGCGGGCCAGAACGCGCTCGATCTTGCGGCGCAGGACCGGCACAAAGCTGGCGCTGTTGGTGTAAACGTTGGAGGTGAACAAGCCGACCAGCATGTGCAGGCCGATCACCCGGCCTTCGGCATCAAAACGCTTGATCCCGATCACATCCATATGCACTGCCCGATGGACCCGTGCCCGGCGGTTGGCCTTGGTGATCAGCAGGAAGGTCGGACGGTTCAGGAAGGCGGTCACATCGGCCGGCAGGCCGGACAGGTTGCGCAGCTCGTCAAACACCAGCTGGCTTTCATCGCGCAGGATGCCCAGACCATCGCTGACGCTGACCGTCCACTGTCTTCCGGCACCATCGGCACCATCCGGGGTGCTGTGGTGATCGAACACATGGTTGCGATAGCCCAGCAGGGTGAAGTGGTTGTCCAGCAGCCAGCTGAGGAATTCGTGGACTTCACCGGCATCTTCGACGGCCAGACCGGCCTCGGTTGTGGCAATGTCGTCCAGGGCTTGCGCCACTTTCCCGCGCACCAGTTCCCAGTCCTCGACCGCCGCCCGGTTTTCGGACAGGACGCCTTCCAGGTCACGGTGAATGGCCTGCAAGCGGGCCGGGTCGGAAATCTCGGTGATTTCGATGTGCATCACCGATTCCGTCACCATGCCGTCCAGCACCTCGCCGCGCAGGTCGGCATCGGGTTCCAGCAGGTCGAACAGCTCGCCGGTCGCATCACGGCGGATGTGCATCACCGGATGGATCACCATCAGGATCTGGGCATCCTGCATCGACAGCGCGGCAGTAACGGAATCAACCAGAAACGGCATGTCGTCATTGATGATTTCGACCACCGTGTGGTCACTCTGCCAGCCGTGCTGCTCGATGCGGGGGGTAAAGACCCGGATTTTCGGCGCCCCCGGCTGGCGCTGGCGGGCAAAGGCCAGCAGCGACGCCACCGCGCCGTACAGTTGATCCGGGTCGCGCCCGTCAACGTCGTCGGGCGGAACATCACGGTAATACTGACGGGCAAAAGCCTCGGCCACCACACCGGGAGCCGGAGCGTTATCGTGTCCCGGCGCGCCCTTGTTGCGATCACGGGCCATCCTGGCAACCCGTTCAATCAAATCCTGTTTGGTCGCTGCCGCCTTCTTGGCCATCATAACTCTCCTTGGTGCAGACAGGCGGTTTGGGGGGGAAGGGGGAGGCCCGTCTGCAGATCAGTCCTTGGGCACAAACAGGGATCGGGTGTTGCAGAGCAGCATTCCTCTGCCCCGACCCAAGTTTGCCTGCCCAAAAGAATTGATCTTTTTGCCGTTTATATTCAAGTACTTCCTGGAATTTCTTTTTTGGAAACAGAAGAGGGTAAATAATGGATCGTTCACAGACCATGATCGGTTTGGGGATCGCCCTGACAGTGGTGATTCTGGCCGTCATCAAGGAGCGTGCGCCTTACCAGCCGGGCCGCTTGTGGGTGGTCCCCTGGCGCTGGCTGCTTGCATTCGCTTTGCTGGCTGTTCTGGTTCTTTCTGCGCACCTGATCAGCGAGCTGAGCGGGCATCCGCTCACGGGCCGTGCGGCATTTTAGGGCATTCTGAAGCGCGCCGATGAGACACCAAGGCCCGGCTGCTGGGTTGGCCGGGCCTTTGCGGTCCAACCGGAAACGACAGTCCGCTGGAACGATCCTGGTCGCAACCGGAACCAGCGGGCGATCAGGGGAAGCAGTGGATCATGCTGCCACAGTTGGACAGGCTAACTGTTGCGATTGTTGCATACGCAACAAAATGGCGGCCGCGACAGAAGATGAAAAACCGTGTCGCTGACCGCTTTTTCATCCTGTCCGCATCTTTCCCTGACAAGGCTCAGGGGGCGATGATCGGGGCCAGACCGTTCTTTTCGGCATAGGTGGTCAGGCGGCCATCCCGCTTGATATCGCTGACAAACTGGTTGACCCGCGCCAGCCAGACACTATCCCCCTTGGGGACAGCATAGGCATAGGGCGTCGGGGCCAACGGAGTCGGCGGAGCCAGCAGAGCCGCCCACGGCGTTTGGGTCGCCATGCGCTGACCATAGGGGTAATCGGTCATGAACACGTCGGCGCGGCCGCTTTCGACCTCCTGCTCCCGCTGCTTGAAATCCTCAACCACCGTCAATTGGGCCTTTTTCAGCGTCTCCCGCATCACCGGTTCCATGTAGGTTCCCTTCTGGACCACCACCACATGACCAGCCTGATCAATGTCGCCCCAGGTCTTGATCGAAGCATGCGTCCGGGGCACAACGGCATAAATCCCGCTGATCAGATAAGGAGCGCTGAAATCCATGTGCTCGGCCCGGTCCGGGCGAACCCCGACGGCGTGCATGGCAATATCGCAGGCGTCGGTGGTCAGGTTTTTCACCAGATCGGCAAACGAGCTGTCAACAAACTCCGCCGATACCTTCAGGTCACTGGCCAGTTGGTGAGCAAGGTCGATGTCGATACCTTCGAGTTGCCCATTGCGGGGATTGCGATAGGTAATGCCAAAGTAAGCGGGCCAGATGCAGACCCGCAGGCGCCCGCTCTTCTGAATGCTGTCCAGATGGGAGGCGGCCCTGGCTCCCGCGCTGTCAATACCAACGGAGGCGGCCAGAACGACGGCCAGCAGGCCGACAGAACGAAGCAGGGGAAGGCGCATGGCAGAAATCCTGTTGGTCTGGACAAAAAGCTCCTTGACCATACCCGAAGGAGGTCTTTTTTGCCATAGACATGAATAAATCTGAATTGCGCTTCGGCGGGAGGTCGTTATCCTAAGTTCCGATGGATCATTCCCCACAAGGTATGGTCAAGTAACACCAGATCGCACTCAACCCCGGTCGTGAACCCGCGTTCCTGAAGCTGGACAACAAAAAAGGTCGGATACCGCCGTGACCCCCCGCCTGAACGAGCGCTCCCTGTCCCGGCGCTTTGTTTTTTCCATGATTGTCATTGCCGGGGTGGTTGTTTCCATGATTCTGGGAACGGCAGGGGTCGGGCTGTGGACCGCCCTGCAGCAAAGCCGGTCGGCCAGCGCCCGCACGCTGGCGTCCTCCGCCGAGCTGGTGGAAAAGGGCATGACCCGCTCGGTCGAGTCGATTGACGTGCTGCTGGCGTCCCTGTCCTACCGGCTGGCCGATCTGGGCGGCCATCCGGCCTTGCATGCCGAGGTCGTCCGGGGTGACGCCGTTGCCGGGATGGCGCAGGACATGATGCGCTTTGCCCCGCATGTGCGGCAAATCATGATTCTTGATCAACAGGGTGTGGTCCTGTTTGACAGTGCGCCGTCGGCGACCGTCGGCGGGCAGATTGATCTGGCAGCCCTGGGACTGGGGGATCAGGCGCCGCGGGCTCTGGCGGGAAACCTGCAAATCGGCCTGTCGGTCGCCGGGCGCTTTCTTGGACAGGCCGGGGTAGCCCCGGTCGGGGTGTCGGTGATCCCGGTGGCCTACCCGTTCCAGGTGACCATGGCAAGCGGTCAGCAGGAAACATTCTATGCGGTCGCGGCGATCAATCCGGGGTTTGTGCAGGACAGCTTTGACGCGGTGGTGGCGCAGGATCGGGGCGGCATTGCCGAGGAAGTGATTCTGGCCCGCTATGATGGACCGATCCTGGCCGTACGGGCTTCTGCAGCTCTGCCGATCGAAATCCCGAAGCAGGTTCCGGCGGTGTTGAGTGGCGCCATCGAGCGGGCCGAAAGCGGTCGGCTGGCCGATATCCTGCCATTGTCTGCACAGTTTGGTGACCTGCACTGGCAGGTATCATCCCGCTATCCACTGGTGGTGGTGGTTGGCCGCAGTGAACATGCCCTGCTGAATGGCTGGTATGATGATCAACGGGTGGTGCTGGTCTCCGTGCCGGTGTTGCTGCTGGTTGTGCTGGCGATGATGGGAGGGCTGATCTGGCAGGTGATCGGGCGCGGCCGGTTGCAGGAACAGGTCCGGGTGCTGTCGCAGGCACTGGAGCAGGGACCAACGGCGGTCCTGATCACCTCGGCTCAGGGACGCATCGAATACGTCAATCAGGCCTTTACCGAGATGCTGGGCTATAGCCGGACTGACGTTGTGGGCGAAACACCCCGGCTGATCAAAAGCGGCCTGATGCAGGAGGGCGTCTATCGCGAGCTGTGGGATACCATCACCAAAGGAAAGGTCTGGAGTGGGGAACTGCTGAACCGCACCAAAGATGGCCATCTGCGCTGGATGATCGCCGCCATTTCGGGTGTGCGGGGTGATGACGGAGACATCAGCCACTTCATCGCCGTCGAAACCGATGTCAGTGAGCAAAAACGGCTGGATCAGCGGTTGAATGAAATCCAGAAGCTGGTCGAGGGTTTGCTGGCCCTGCCAGTGGTCCTTTATCGCATCAACCGCTCTGGCGTGCTGACCGATGCGCTGGGGGCCGGGCTGGAGCAGTTGAAGCTGACGCGGGACGCCCTGATTGGCCGCCGCTATGACGACCTGTTCCCCGGCTTTGCCCCGCAGGTTCAGCAGGCGCTGGAGGGGCAGACGGTTCGTTTTGAAGGCCAAAGCCGTTTTGCCCACAAGACGGTGTGGCTGGAACACTTGCTGGTGTTTGATCCGGCTCGCCCGGAAAGCCCTTATATCAAGCATGGCCTTCCCCTGAGCGGAAACGGTACCGAAAGCGATCTGCTGCTGGACCATGAAGACGGTGCCATCGGCATTGCACTGGACGTGACCGCCCGCAGGCAGGCCGAAGGACGGCTGTCGGCCACCATTGACCGCCTGAATGCCTCGAATCACGAGCTGGAACAGTTCGCCTATGTGGCATCCCACGATTTGCAGGAGCCATTGCGCATTGTGTCGAGTTACCTGTCCTTGCTGAAGCGGCGGTACATCGACCAGCTTGACGAAGATGCGCAGGTGTTCATCGGCTATGCAATCGAGGGATCACACCGCATGCAAAGCCTGATCCTTGACTTGCTGCAACTGTCGCGGATCGGGACACAGGGCCGGGAACTGGGGCCAACGGACCTTAGCCCGGTGATTGAAACGGCGCTGGCCAACCTTGACCTGTCGATCAAGGAAACGCAGGCCTCGATCATCATCCGCGACCCGTTACCCACCGTTCTGGGGGACGGCGCACAGTTGATCCGCCTGTTTCAGAACCTGATCGGGAACGCCCTTAAATACCGTCATCCCGACCGTCCGCCGGTGGTGATGATTCAGTGCCGTTTTGAGGGCGGTTTGTGGCACCTGATCGTTGAGGACAATGGTCTGGGGATCGGGGAAGCCTTCCGGGACCGGATTTTCCTGATTTTCCAGCGTTTGCAATCCCGCGAAGACTCGCAGGGGAACGGGATTGGCCTGGCCATCTGCCGCAAGATCGCCGAACGCCATGGCGGCTCGATCTGGGTCGACGGCGAAGAAGGCAGAGGCAGCCGTTTCCATGTCACCTTGCGGCGTCAGGATGACATGCTGCCCCCTGTGTCATGACAACATCTGTCATGACAACAGTGTGCGCTCAAAAAAGGAAAACAGGTCATGTTTGACCGGCTGTATGACATGCCCTTGTTCCGGCCACCGTCAGAAGGGGACAACCTGATCTGGCAGGTGACGATCGGCTGCAGCTTTAACCGCTGCTCCTTTTGCTCAATGTATCGCAGCAAGGAGTTCCGCGCCCGCTCCCTCGCCGAAGCAGAGGCCGATCTGACGATCCTCGCCCGCCTGTGGCCCGAGGCCCGGCGAATTTTTCTCGCCGATGGCGATGCCTTTGCGTTGCCAACCGATCATTTGCTGGCCCTGTGCGCCATTGCCCGCCGACTGTTTCCCGGCGTGAGCCGGATTTCGGCCTATGCTACTCCGGCCAACCTGTTGCAAAAGACCCCCGAAGAGCTGACCGCCCTGCGGCAGGCAGGACTATCCCTGGTGTACGTCGGGATCGAAAGCGGTGATGCCGTTACCCTGCGCCGGATCACCAAAGGGGCTTCCCCCGACGGCATCGTGACGGCGGTGATCAAGGCGCGGGATGCCGGGATCAAGGTCTCGGCGACGGTGATTCTGGGACTGTCAGGAGAAAATGACTGGGAGCGCCACATCCGGGGCACCGCCGAGGTGTTGAGCGCCTGTGCCCCGACCTATGTCTCGACCCTGCAACTCCATCTGGAGGAAGAGCGGATTGACGATTTTATCACCCGCTTTCAGCGCGTTGACCGGGGTGTCTTTTTGCCGCGCAGCGATCAGGGGATGCTGGAGGAGCTGGAACTGCTGATCGACGGGCTTCACCCCCAGCGCCCGATCATTTTCCGCTCCAATCATGTTTCCAACACCGTGCCGCTGGCGGGAACCCTGCCAAAGGATCGTCAACGCCTGCTGACAGAAATTGGAATGGCCCGCAAAGCGTGGAGCACGCACCGCGACCTGACGACGAGACGCAGGCGCAGACTGCTGTAACAGGCTGTCCGACACCTGACCGTCGAGGCTGTTTGTTTCACGCTGAATCAGATACTCTGCGCCGGGCAACGACGCACAGACACAGAGCATTGTGCGAAAAGCGGGAAGCGTAATGGCGGACATGACGACACGGGATGATGCACATTTGAGCCTGTCATTGCTCGGACGGATGGCCCGTGGAAAGAGAACGATCCTTGTTTCCATGATCGTCTTTATGGCTCTCTCGGTCGTATACATGCGAGGAAACCCGCCAGTCTTTATCGCACAATTCACGGTTGATACCCTCGGGCCAGAGGATCGTTTCTTGCAGGAAAGCAAGATTGGTCTCACCATCAAACGGCCATCATACAGTCTGAAAGATGACATGATGGTGTATTACCAGACCTTCACCTCCCAGCGGGTTTTTGACCGGGCAATTGATCACTATGGCCTGTCCCGAATCCTGTATCCGGCACTGTGGGATTCGCACCAGGGGCGCTGGATACAGTCAGGCGGAGTCCTGCCATCAGTCCGAAATTTTCTGAACAGGCTGATCGGGAGAAACCTGCCCCCGAATGGCCCTGAAAATCACCTGTTCATGGCGGACAATATCCGAAAATCCCTGACGTTGGTCCGCAGTTACGGTCGTCTCCTCAACATTACGTTTGCCCATGAGGATGCCGCCGTTGCAGTGCGTGTGCTCGAGGTTCTGCACCAGGCAACCATCGATGAAATGCGCCAGTCACGGTTACAAAGCGCCCTGAATATCGTGCGCCTGATGAAGGCGGGATACGAGGAGCAGGTCAATGTCATTACGAAGAGGGAAGTCCTTGACGAGATCATACACCACGAACAACGGGCAATGATCCTGTCCTATGAAGAAACTCCAATCATATCAATGACAATCAAGCCCATCGTCATTTCGGCAAAATCTTCGCTCGAGCCAGTTTCCGCCCTGCCATTGAGCGCAATCGCTGGCATCATCTCGGGCAGCATCCTGAATATTCTGATCTTTTTATGGCAGATAGCCCGACAGCGACAAATTCGTTTATACGGTACCCAAGGGTCATAGGACCAGAGCTGTGACTTGGAGCATTTTCAAGTTGACCGTCGATGGTCAACGACTCGGAAAATGCGGCACTAAACACCAGACCAGCGTGCGTTAAATCTGACGCCACAGTATACGACAAAAAGGAAACGGGGTTATGGAGCGCTGCTCCAAACCTCGCCGGGGCCTTGAGGTCCCGGGCCCCATTGATTTGATTTCCAAAGAAAAATGGGGACTTGGGGGCATCGCCACCAAACGGGTTCGGGGGTAGCCCGCACTGATCCCGCCAACTGTCGTGTACTGTGATCTGACGCAGTGATTTTGCGGAAAACCTGTTCACACACTGCTCTGAACAGGTTGCGCCAGAGCACAGCGTTACCGGACAGGAACCCGCCGCAACAGGAACAGGCCCGTCAGCAGGAAAAACAGGATGCTCGCCATCCCGACCCGCTGACTGCCGGTCGCCGCCGTCGCCCATGCCAGAACCATCGGCCCGGCAAAGGCGGTGACTTTGCCAGACAGGGCAAACAACCCGAACATTTCGTTACGCGCTTCGGCAGGGGCCAATCGGGCCATCAGGCTGCGGCTGGCGGACTGGGCCGGGCCAAAGAACAGCCCCAGCAACACGGCCACCCCCCAGAACATCGCCTGCGAGGTGATCACCAGCAGCGTTCCGCCCAGCAACAGGATGGCCAGCAGGGCGATGGTGATGGTCCGGCGGGCACCAAAACGGTCATCGCACCAGCCAAACAGAAAAGCCCCGGCCCCGGCTGAAACGTTCAGCAGAATGCCGAGCAGGATAATCTGGTCAAAGCTCATCCCGAAAGTGCCCGCCGCATAGATGCCGCCAAAGGCAAACAGGGTGTTGAGACCATCGGTATAAAGCATCTGGGCCAACAGAAAACGCAAAACGGTTGGGTGAGCGCGCAGGACGCGCCACAGGTGTTTCAGGTCTGCCACAGCATGGCGACAGGCCTGCCGGACGGATTCCCGCCGGGGCGCATCAGGCACCCACAGAAACAGCGGTATGGCAAAGACGGTAAACCAGGCGGCGGTCAACAGAACCGTCGCGCGGACCGGTTCCTGCAGGCTTTTGTCCAGCCCGAAGGGGGGCGTGTCGGCCTTGATCAGCACGAACAAGGCAATCACCAGCGCGGTCAGGCCACCCAGATAGCCCAACCCCCACGCCCAGCCTGACAGCCGCCCCAGCCGCTGCGGAGGGGCCACGTCGGTCAGCATCGCGTTATAAAAAATCAGCCCCAGTTCATAGCCGACCGTGGCCAGCACCAGCCAGCCCAGCGCCCAGCCCACCGAGGATGGATCAGGGGTGGTGAACCACAGCATGGCGGTGGCGACGATACACAATCCCGACAGGCCCGCCAGCCACGGTTTGCGTTGTCCCAACCGATCGACACAGGCCCCCAGCAAGGGAGCCAGAACCGCAATGATCAGCCCGGCGGTGGCCACCGCCCACCCCCATTGACTGGTGCCGGTGGCCGGATCGCTGGCAACCGCCTTGGTGAAGTAGGTGGCAAAGATAAAGGTGGTGATGATGGTGGCGAACGGAGAATTCGCCCAGTCGAACAGGCACCACGCCATCGCTGCCCGGCGGGAAGACGGGGTGCTGCGGGAAGACGGGGCCGGCCGATCGGCATCCGGTCTGCGGGAAAGATCGACCGGCTCCATGTTAGTGGTCCGAGCCGTGCAGGACGACGGACTTCAGGCCGGTGTCATAGCTCAGCCCTTCTTCGGTCAGTACGATTCCGAACGGGTGACGGCTTTCGGCCAGACCCTTGCGCTGCAAGGCAACCCAGACGGCTTCGTTGCGCAGGCCGGTGGCATCGGCACCGGACACCACATAGGGACCGACATGGAAATGATGGCCGTGGGCATCGGGAAAATTGGTGATGAACGGACGCCCGGTTTCCGGTTCGCGCTGGCACGACGAGTCGCTGGACCCCAGAACCTGCAGGATGGTCAGGGTCTTGGCCTGCAGCGGGTTGAGCTTTTTCGGATTGGCTTTAAGGGGCATGTGAGTGTGATCCTTGATGCGTCCGGGAGGACCGGACAAATGGCACGAACCAAGGGTGTTCTGCGAGCGGCAGTGCCCGTCAGCCCTGAGGGGAGCGGTCGGGCGCCTTGGTTGGGAGATGGTTAGCTGAAATTGCGACTAACTCCCACCCGCAATTTATACCCTCCCGCAAAAGCAGGTTGGCACTCTGGCGCGGTTCACGTACCGTACCCTTGCTCCCCGCCCTTCAGCAATGGCTTTGCATCGCAGTGGTTATGCGCAAAACCGCAACCGCTTTTGCGCGTGCTGGTCTGGTCTTTTGTAGTGCCGCATTGTGCGAAAACCGGTTCCCACTTTTCGCACAATGCTCTAGACGGAGAAACCGTACCGTGACCTCTGATATTTCCAGCGACTGGACTGACCGTATTTACTATGGCGGCGATCTGCCCCGCGCTGCGGAAAAGGCCCTGCATCTGGCCGCGGCCCACTGGCATGACCCGCCGCAAGCCGAAGCATGGCTGGCCGAAGCATGGCGGCTGGCAGCGGACCATCGGGCGGTCAAGCTGGGACATTACAAGTATTTCTTTTATCGGCAGGATTTACGCCGGGCTGCCCCGTATGCCCTGTTGTGCGTTGAGGACGCCGCCCGGCAGCTGAACCTGCCTGCCGACTGGCGGCTGGTCACGCTGGTGGATGCAGCATTTGATGTGCCGCTTGACGATATCGAGGCCGAGCCACGGTTCTTTCTGTATGCCCTGAAGGCTTATGGCTACGTGCTGTTCCGACAAGGTGCCCATGACGACGGGCTGGAGGCCCTGCGCAAAGTGGCTGAGCTCGACCCGCAGGACCGCACCGCCACCCGCCTGTTGCTGGCGGTGATCGAACGGGGGCAAGAGGATGAGGATTGACGGACTGTGCGAAAAGCGGGAACCGGCTCTCGCAAAAACGATGTGACAATACAAATGGCTAGAGCTGTGAGCATGAGGTACATCACAGGACACGACAAACATGAAACAGGATCATGGAGCGCTGCTCCACGTTACCGTCGTGTCCTGTGGGTTCCCACTTTTGCGCTCACGGCTCAAGCGGTTCAGATATCAGCCGTCTTGCGCCCTTTAAACAGGTACAGCAGAATATTCAGAATGAGGGCGATAAAAAAGCCTGCCAGCAGACCAGCGGCAAGACCGATTCCAATCGGGATGACCTGCGGCGCAGATGCAAAAGAAGGCGGATCAACCAGATCAATAATCGGATATTGTGGGTCCTGCAACATCAACAGGCGCTTTTCCTGCCGCATGATTTGCTCAAGAAAGGCGGAACGATAGGCAATTTCCGTCGATTCTGTATACCGCTTGCGCAGCCCGTTCAACAATGCCTGAGCATTGCGAATCTTGTTTTCCCGAATCACGGAAATCGTTTCTTCATGCAGAATGGTCAGGACATTCAAGGCCATATCCGGACTTTTTGCCTTTACCATCACCGCATAGATATTCGGGGTCAACTTGTTGTCTGCCCGATCGACCGTGATCATCTTGCTGACAAGCCCCCCGACAATTGCCGGGTCTGCCGGATCACGGGTCCAGGAACGGCCGACAAGGCTGTTCAGGCCCGAACGAACGGCAGCCAGTAAACCGGAAGGCGGAATCCATTCCTTTTTCTGCGCATCCCACAGGTTGGGCTGTACCAGTTGAGCCAGGCCGCGCTGACTGATTGCCCGCTGCATCATTTCAACAGAAGACATCGTGCCGATGTAGAGGGCGATATTTTCATCCGTCGTTTGCCCCAACAGTCCACCGCTCAGTGACAATCCCTGCGTTGCCGACAGACTGTCCTCTGCCGCCAAGGGGCGGATCATCAGTCGGGCTGTGTACTCGGGACTGTTAAACCTGAGGGCAATGAAGGCCATCACAAAGCAGACAGAGATGGAAATGAGAAACGTACGTTTCCGCCGGAACGCAATGCAGATGAGATCAAAGAATGATACTTCATCGTCTTCGATATGCGTAACACCATCGGGACTCATTGCGTTGCCTTTCTTTTCTGCCTTTTTCCACTGCCCGATAATGGCTGATGTTCCTCAGGAATGGCTTTTAAAACAGTGCCATGACCCAATTGCCAGGGCGAGAGTGATCGTGACAGGCGACAGACGTCCAACATGGCCGTTGCCGAAACCCTCCTGCCCGGGTCAAAGCCTGAAGGACCGGGAAATGCCAGATGTAGATACCATAGGAAAAGTCCCCATAGCGATCAAAATTGCCTGTATCCTGACGCGTCCGTCCGGCGCCAGAGTCCGACGGTTTTTTGTTGTCTACCCCACCAGCCGGAGCCTGTGCCATGACCTGTAAAATCTGCGGAGCCCCCGTCACTGACGCCGAATGCTGTAGCAAAACCTGTAGTATCAAGCTGGACTGTGCCCGTATTGCCTGGGACCGGGATGCCCGCAAGATCGGGGTCAACGGCTACTATGACCAGCGTTACCGCGAGCATGTCCGGACCAACAACAGCCGGGGTGCCAAGGTGATGCTGAAGGAATGGAACGCCGCCAAGGCAGCCCTGGGCGAGCGACCCTAGAGCAAATCCCGAGCAGATGGGTCCATCTGCGACGACGTATTTGCTGAAAATACAAGATGTTAGAGCATTTGAAGTGATCCAGAGAGAACGGAAAATGCTCTAATGACGGCGCGCCCCGTTCAGCCCCTTATTCTCCCAGATTGGCAAACGGCACTGACGGCGTTTCAAACCACAGGATGGTGCCGCTGATCTGTGGGCGTCCGGCGTCGGCCAGCAGGGCGCGCATGGTCGGGTCGAGGCAGTTTTCGGCCTCGCTGACCAGCTCGGTGCTGGCGTAGGCGTTGCTCAGGACCAGCGGGAAGCGGTCGCCTTGCCCCAGAATGTAGGCTGCCAGCACATACTGTTCGCTGTACAGGCGGTGTAGCCAGGACTCGGGGTAATCGGCGGGCCAGCGGATATCGTGAATACCAACCAGCACCCCGGCAGGCAGGCGCGGCAGGCATTCGATAAAGAACACCGTCACGTCCGAGTTCTGGAAACAGCGGTGGCTGCCGTCAAAGAACACCATGTCACCGGGACGCAGGCTGTCGAACAGCGCCATGTCGCAGGCTTCCAGTGGTTGGCGCTCGATATGGTCGGCCAGATCGTTGATTTCGGCGCGCGGCTGCGGGTCGATCGAGGTCAGATGAGACGACAACCGGTGGTCCCGGATGGCCCGGCGGAGAAATTTGGTCGAATTCCCCGATCCGATTTCGATGATCCGTGCAGGCTTGCGCGTTGCGGTCAGGCCATAGAGGCTCAGGCCATCGAGTGGCGGAATCCACTCCTGCACCCAGCGGGGCGACGGGTCGTCTTCGGCGGTCAGGATCGGGATGAATGACAACTGGCGGCGGAACTGCGCCAATTCGTTCAGAACGGCACGCTGGGCCTCACGGTGGTGATCGAACACCGCTTGCAGATACCGCGCCGGAGGTTGCCCCCAGCCATAGCGCACCGCCGGCCGGGGCGGATAATCGATGGAGAATGTCCCGCGCGTCATGTTACCCCTCAGCCCAGACCGATGCCGATGTTTTCGTCTGCTGCCTGCGAGGCGAACCCGAAGTCTGCCGAGCGGCAGGCATGGATACGGTAAAGCAGATCGCCCTTGCGCACCACCTGCCCAACGCGGGTGAACAGGTCAATCCCGGCGCCCTTGTCCATCGGGCAGCCCGCCAGACGGGCAATGTGGTTCATCTGGGCGCAGTCGATCACCACCACCGTCCCATCGGCGGGGGCGTAAATGTCGCGGGTCAGGCTGCCGAGCTGGCAGGTTTCGGGCGCGGCCCCTTGGGCGGCAATGATCGCTTCCATCTTGGCCAGTGCCCGGCCATCGCGCAGGATTGCGCGCGCCAGGGCCTGTCCCTGACCGCCGGGAACCGCCGGATCAAAGTCGAGAATCCGCCCGGCCAGCATGATCGACTTTTCTTCCAGATCCAGTGGCCGGTCCGGCTCCTGCCGCAGCACCTGCATCACGTCGCGGGCCTCCAGCACCGGGCCGATGCCGCGCCCGATCGGCTGGTGACCATCGGTGATGACGATATCCAGCGTCAGCCCCAGCGCCGTGCCGACATATTCGAACATCTTGCGCAGACGCACCGCCTCGACCTGGCTTTTGACCTTTGCCTGCGGTCCCATCGGAATGTCGATCAGCAGATGGGTGGAGCCGGCAGCAACCTTTTTCGACAGGATCGAGGCCACCATCTGCTCTTGCGTATCAATTCCCAAGGGCCGTTCGACCGAGATCATGATGTCGTCGGCAGGGGCCATCTTCATATGACCGCCCCACACCAGAAAACCGCTTTCGCTGTGGATCAGCCGCCGCATCGCCGCCATGTCGAGGTTGACGTTGCACAGAACCTCCATGGTGTCGGCAGTCCCGGCGGGCGAGGTGATGGCGCGCGAACTGGTTTTCGGCATCGCCAGACCGTGGGCGGCAATGATCGGCACCACCAGCATAGTGGTGCGGTTGCCGGGAATACCGCCGATACAATGCTTGTCAACCACCACCTCGCGCTGCCAGTCCAGCCGGGTGCCGACGGCCACCATCGCTTTGGTCAGCGCCAGCACTTCTTCGGTGGTCATAAAGGCAGCGGCAGCGACCAGAAAGGCGGCCAGCTCCATCCGCGAATAGCGGTGGTTGGAAATGTCTTCGACAATTGACTGGTAATCCTGCGGCGTCAGCACCGCGCCATTGATCTTTTGGCGCACCGCCGACAGGCTGCGCGGCGGCGGGGCAGGCTCGATGGTGACGTCGCAGCCTTCCTCCAGTCCCAGACGGTCAAAGGCCTCGGTGGACAACCCCAGCTCGTTGGCCCCGATCAGCGCCGGACACCTGGCCTCTGCGGCCGGTTCTTCGATCAGGTTCAGCGTCGCCAACAGGTGCCGCCGCCGCCCGCTGACCTCGATCTTGGTCAGCGCCCGCAACCCTTCGGCCTGATACAGCGGGCAGTCCCGCCGCAGGAACGCAACGTTTTCGGAATGGGTATCAATCGGGACGCGGCGAACCTTCAGGGGAATCTGCGAGGGGGACATCCGGCACTCTCTGTTGCGGGCAAAAGACAGGATCAGCAGAAGATCATGAAATGGCCCATAAAAACAGCCCCCTGCGATGGCATGGCACCGCAGGGGGCTGGTCGGCTCAGGGGACTGTCAGCAGCGACCGTAGGTATCTTCCAGCCGGACGATATCGTCTTCCCCCAGATAGCTGCCTGATTGCACTTCAATCAGGCGCAAGGGGACACAGCCGGGGTTTTCCAGCCGGTGGATGGTCCCGGCGGAAATATAGGTGGACTCGTTTTCCTGCAGCAGAAAGACCTTTTCGCCACAGGTGACGCGGGCGGTTCCCTCCACCACGATCCAGTGTTCGGCCCGGTGGAAATGGTATTGCAGGCTCAGGGTGTGCCCCGGATGAACCATGATCTGCTTCACCTGATAGCGGTCGCCGAGATCAACGGTGCGGTAGCTGCCCCACGGGCGGTAAACGGTGGTGTGGGACAGATGTTCATGCCGACCCTGCGCTTCCAGGGCCTCGACCACCGCCTTGACGCCCTGCGCCCGATCCTTCGAGGTGACCAGAATGGCGTCATCGGTGGCGACCACCACCACATCATCCAGACCAACCACCGCCGTCAACGGCCCCCGTTCCGAACGAACATACGAGCCCTTGACATCAACGGCCATCACATCGCCGAGCAACACGTTGCCGTGCGGGTCTTTCTCGGAAATCTCCCACAGGGCGGGCCAGGCACCGACGTCATTCCATGCCATATCGACCGGCACCACCGCCGCCTTTTGCGTTCGTTCCATCACCGCAACGTCCACCGACAGCGACGGAGCCGCCGCAAAGGCCTGTTTGTCGAGGCGGTGAAAATCGAGATCTTCGGCGCTGCCCGTCCACGCCGCTTGTACGGCGGAGACGATTTCCGGGGCCAAAGCGGTCAGTTCCTGCATCAGCTCCTTGGCCGAGAACAGGAAAATCCCGGCGTTCCACGAATAGCCGCCGTCGGCAAGAAAGCCCTCGGCGGTTTCCCGGTTCGGCTTTTCAACGAACCGCTCCACCGCGTGTACCCCCGGCCACGGCGCCAGAGCGTCGCCCGCACGGATGTAGCCATAGCCGGTTTCCGGTGCGGTAGGGGTAATGCCAAAGGTCACCAGCTTGCCGCCCGCCGCCGCCTGTGCGGCCAGCCCGATCGCCTGATGAAAGGCCTCGAGCTTGCCGATCACATGGTCGGACGGCATCACCAGCATCAGACCGTCGGGGTCTTTTTCCAGCACCGCCAGCGCCGCCACCGCCACCGCCGGAGCGGTGTTGCGCCCGACCGGCTCCAGAATGATTGACGCCCCCTTCACCCCTTGCAGCCGCAACTGCTCGGCAATGATGAAGCGGTGGGCTTCGTTGCACACCAGAATGGGGGCGGCGAACTCTGGCCCGCAGGTCCGGCGGACCGTTGCGGTCAGCATCGGTTCCTGCTCGGCCAGCGGCAGCAACTGCTTGGGGTACAGGGCGCGCGACATCGGCCACAGGCGGCTGCCAACACCACCAGACAGGATCACCGGGTGAATATGCGGATGAGTCATCGCAACCATTCTTTCGCGTCACGGGGAACGGTGAGGGGGGCTTTTACAGTCTGGCCTCGGCGGCATTGTCGAGGAACCAGCGGTAGGCCTGCGCCAATCCGTCAGGCAAGGCAATCTTGTGCCGCCAGCCCAACCCGTGCAGACGGGCAGAGCTCATCAGCTTGCGAGGGGAGCCGTCGGGCTTGCTGTGGTCGAACACCAGCGTGCCCTGATAGCCGACCGCGTCCTTCACCGCCTGGGCAAAGGCGGCAATGGTCAGTTCGGCCCCGCTGCCAACATTGACGTGCTGGTCGTCGGAATAGGATTTCAGCAGGAAAATGCAGGCGTCGGCCATGTCATCGACATGCAGGAATTCACGCAACGGCGTTCCGGTGCCCCAGACCTCGACCTGTTCGGCCCCGGTATGTTTTGCTTCGTGGAACCGCCGCATCAGGGCGGCCGGAACGTGGCTGTGCAGGGGGTGGAAATTGTCCCCCGGACCATAGAGGTTGGTGGGCATGGCCGAAATGAAATCACGGCCATACTGACGGCGATAGGCCTGACACAGCTTGATCCCGGCGATCTTGGCCACCGCATACCATTCGTTGGTCGGCTCCAGCGGGCCGGTCAGCAGGGCCTCTTCGGGGATCGGCTGCGGGGCGAGGCGGGGATAAATGCACGACGAGCCGAGAAACAGCAGCTTTTGCACCGAACACCGATGGGCGGCATGGATCAGGTTGGCCTCGATCATCAGGTTGTCATAGAGGAAATCAACCGGCAGGGTGTTGTTGGCATTGATGCCGCCGACCTTGGCGGCAGCGACAATCACCACCTCTGGGGCCTGTGCGGCCATCCAGTCATGAACCGCCTGCTGGTTGGTCAGGTCCAGTTCCGACCGGCTGGCGGTCAGGACGGTGCAGTCTTCGCTGGCCAGTCGGCGCACGATGGCACTGCCCACCATCCCGCGATGCCCGGCGACGAAAACCCGTTTGCCAGCGAGATCAAACAGCGCGCTCATGCGTGAATCTCCAGCAGGGCGGCGGGGATCAGGGCCTCGGGCACCGGCAGGCCCGCGCTGTGCAACGCCTGACCAACCACCGCCTCCAGTGCGGCGCAGGTCTCGGCCAGATGCTCCGCGCTGTCGGCTTCGGCGCGGGCGACCAGAACCGCCTGAGTGTTCGACGCCCGCAGCAGCCACCAGCCATCGGCGGTGCGCACCCGCACGCCATCGACTTCAGACAGGTCGGCACCCTGTGCCTTGACGACCGCGCGCACGGCTTCGACCACCGCGAACTTCTTTTCATCCGGGCAGTCAAAACGCAGTTCCGGGGTGTTGATCATCCGCGGCATGCGGGCGGCCCGCCGGGTCAGCGGTTCGGTCATGCGGGCGACGATGCCGAGAAAGCGGACGGCAGCATACAGCGCATCATCAAAGCCATAGTATTTGTCGGCAAAAAAGATATGGCCCGACATTTCCCCGGCCAGCGGCGCACCGGTTTCGGCCATTTTCGTTTTGACCAGAGAATGACCGGTTTTCCACATCAGCGGCGTGCCGCCCATGCGGGCAACTTCGTCAAACAGCCCCTGACTGGCCTTGACGTCGGCAATGATGGTGGCGCCGGGATGGATGCGCAACACATCCTCGGCCAGAATTTGCAGGATCTGGTCACCCCACAGAATCCGCCCGCTGCTGTCAACGATGCCGATACGGTCGCCATCGCCATCAAAGGCAATGCCAAGGTCGGCGTTTTCCTGCCGGACGCGGGCAATCAGGTCGTCCAGTGTCTGCGGGTCGGTCGGGTCGGGGTGGTGGTTGGGGAACGTCCCGTCGATATCGGCGTACAACAGCACATGACGGCCGGGCAGTTTGTCCACCAGCAGGCTCATCGCCTCGCCCGCCGCCCCGTTGCCGGCGTCCCACACCACGGTCAATGGACGGTCGCCGCCGTCCCAGTCCTGCAACAGACGCTCGACATAGGCGGCCAGCATCGGCTGATCCTCGACGGTGCCTTGCCCTTCGGCAAACACCCCGGCGGCGGCAACCGTCCCCAGGTTGGCGATGTCCGGGCCGAAAAACGGCTTGCCGGCCATCATCATTTTGAAGCCGTTATGAGATGGCGGATTGTGTGAGCCGGTGATCATCACCGCCACGTCGGCCTGCCGGGCCTTTTGGGCATAGTACAGCATCGGGGTCGGCCCCAGCCCGACCCGCGTCACCGCCAGCCCGCAGTCGGCCAGCCCGCGCACGGTGGCGGCTTCCAGCTCCGGGCTGGACAGGCGTCCATCACGCCCGACACAGGCCGTTGTGCCACCATTGGTGCGGCAGACCGTCCCCAGCGCGCGGCCAATGGCATAGGCATCGGCTGCGGACAGCGTTTCACCGATGATGCCACGGATGTCGTATTCACGCAGGATGGTCGGGTGGAATTGATGGCTGGGCACTGGGGCTGTCTCCGTCACCGATGGCCCCGTGAACGGGGGGCTTTGAGCCCCGGAGGTATCGGCGGATATCCCGCAGGGGCAAGGCATAAAAAAGCGCTGCGACTGTGCGATATCCGCCCGGTGAAATCAATACAGGTTACAGGGTCGTCCAACAGGGGGAGACGATACCGGAAAGCCGGGGGAAACCGTTTTATCGGGCGGCGTTGGCTTCTTCGCCGGTCAGCGTTTTCAGTGCCAGCGCGTGGATGCGCTCGCGCAGTTCATCCTGCAACAGATCATAGACCATCCGCTGGCGGGCCACCCGCGATTGCCCGGCAAAGTGGTCCGAGACGATGGTGACGGTGAAATGGGTTTCCCCCAGCCCGTCGGTCGGGGCATGGCCATGGGTCGGATTACCGGCATCCTTCAGGGCGGCGATGCGGTCGGCATGACCGGCGTGGCGGTGCGAGTCATCGACAATCGTCAACGACAGCGGGGCCAGGGCCGCCGTAAGTTTGCGTTCGATACGCTGATAATAGGTTTCAGAGGGGCTCATGGACAGTCTCACGGCTGGAAACGGAAAGGCAGAGACGCTAAGGTGCCTCACGCCGGGCTTTGCTGGCTACCCCATAAATCCTCGTCCCCCAATGCCGCGATTGCCTTTGCGGTGTGCCGCCCCCATAGTTTCCGTCATGGCTTACCGTCGTTCACCTCCCTCTTCGGCCTTTGATCCCTTCGGCATTGCCAGCAAAAAGCGGCAGGCACAGGAGGCCCCCCGCCACGCCTGCGCGTCCCCCGGCTGCGATCAGCCCGGCGAGTATCGCGCCCCCACCGACCGCCGCCTTGCCGACTACAAGTGGCTGTGTCTGGAGCATATCCGCGAGCATAACCAGAAGTGGAATTTCTACGAAGGCATGTCGCAGGAACAGCTGGAAGAGGAAATCCGCAAGGATAGCTGCTGGCAGCGCCCGACGTGGAAGCTGGGGGCGCTTGGCGCTCAGGGGCCGGGCAGTCAGGCATGGAACGACCATGTGCGCGATGATCTGGGCATTTTTGACCGCGACCGCCGCCAGGCCGAGGCTGACCGCCGCCGCCGCCGCGATGACGCCGAGCGGCAGGCCCGGCAGCAGGCCCGCCAGCGCCGTTCCGGAGGCGAAACGATCGAGGAAAAGGCCCTGCGCATCCTCGATATCGAGCCGCCGTTCACCCGTGAAACCCTGCGGGCGCGCTATCTGTTGCTGGTGAAAAAAAACCACCCGGATGTCAATCACGGCGACCCGCTGGCCGAGGAGCGGCTGAAAGACATCAACGAAGCCTACAAAATTCTGCTGAAAGCGGTAAACACTTGAGGAAATACCGCCTCTCTGCCTAGAGTCGGACATGCCTCATCCCTGTTGCCCCGTGCTGTAACGGCCCCGTGCTGTAACGGGAAGAAAAAGGAAGACGATCTTATGGTTGCCGGCGAACACTCCCTGGACATGCCCGACGTCACCGTCTCTGTCCGCGATGTCTTTGGAATTGACTCGGACATGCAGGTTCCGGCCTTCAGCGAACGCTCGGATCATGTGCCAGAGGCCGATCCCACCTATCGCTTTGACCGCGACACCACACTGGCCATTCTGGCGGGCTTTGCCTTCAACCGCCGGGTGATGATCCAGGGCTATCACGGTACCGGCAAATCGACCCACGTCGAACAGGTCGCCTCGCGCCTGAACTGGCCGTGCATCCGCGTCAACCTCGACAGCCATGTCAGCCGTATCGACCTGATCGGCAAGGACGCCATCGTCCTGCGCGAGGGTCAGCAGGTGACCGAATTCCGCGAAGGCATCCTGCCGTGGGCCCTGCAGCGTCCCTGCGCGATGGTGTTCGACGAATACGATGCCGGTCGTCCGGACGTGATGTTCGTCATTCAGCGCGTGCTGGAAGTCGAAGGCAAGCTGACCCTGCTCGACCAGAACAAGGTGATCCGCCCGCACAAGGCGTTCCGCCTGTTTGCCACCGCCAACACCATTGGTCTGGGCGACACCACCGGCCTGTATCACGGCACGCAGCAGATCAACCAGGGCCAGATGGACCGCTGGAACATCGTCACCACCCTCAACTACCTCGAGCACGACGCCGAAGTTGATATCGTCGCCCGCAAGCGGCCCGAGTTCAACAGCGAAGCCGGTCGCAAGACCCTGTCGGCGATGGTGCAGGTGGCCGACCTGACCCGCGCCGGGTTCATTGCCGGGGATATCTCGACGGTGATGAGCCCGCGGTCTGTGATCACCTGGGCGGAAAATTCCACCATCTTTGGCGGCGACCTGTCCTATGCCTTCCGCGTCAGCTTCCTCAACAAGTGCGATGAAACCGAACGCCCGATCGTGGCCGAGTATTATCAGCGCTGCATGGGGACCGAGCTGCCGGAATCGGCACTGCGGGCGGTGATGCCGTAAGCGGCATCCTCTCCCCCTGTTCCGGGCCGTTTGTCCGTCCTGTCTGTCGTCTTGCTCAGGAAGCAGTCCATGGCTGATCCCAAGTCTTCATCGTCCTCTCCGCTGCCGCCGACGGCCAGCGGCACGCCCTCCGGGGTGGCCCGCCCGGTGTCGGGGGCTCCGGCCGGAGGGGCGCGGATCAGCCATGTCGGCGGGCGATCGGATATCGGCATGAAACGCGGCCCGGCCCACCACCTGCCGGCGCCGCATCCCGGTGCGGCGGCGCGCGAGGCGGTGTCCCGTCTGGTCGGTGGCGAAGTCCCGATGGAGGCATTCAAGCGGGCCAATGGTGCCTCGGTGCGGGCGATTGCCGGGCGGGCCGACATGCTGGTCGGCTATAGCCCGATGCCCAACGCGCAAGGCGGGGCGATTGTCGGCAATCAGGTCCGCCTGCCGCTACCGCCGACCCGGCCCGAGCCCGAGCATCTGGCCCGCATGCGCGGCACCGGTGACGCGCTGGCCCTGCGCCTGCGTCACCACAGCCAGCGGGTTCACCTGCGCCGCCTGCCCAACAGCCCGGAAGCACGCGAGGTCTATAACGCCCTCGAACAGGCCCGCGTCGAAGGGCTGGGGGCGCGGCGGATGGCGGGCGTCGGCAAGAATATCGCCGAAGCGGTCGAATTCCGCCTGCGCTCGGAAGGCTATGATCAGGTCAGTGATGCCGCCACCGTGCCGATGCAGGAAATCCTGCGGCTGGCGGCGCACCAGCGTTTTGGCGGCTTTCCCGCCGGGGCGACCGAACAGCACCTGCTGGATCTGTGCGCCCCGCTGATTTCCCGCTGTGCGCCGTTCATCGACCGGCTGGCCGAGCGGCTGGACGACCAAAGCGCCTTTGCCGACGTTCTGCGCCAGTTGATTGCCGATCTGGACATTGAACTGGACGACCTGCCCGAACAGCAGCAGGACGAACAAAGCGACGACGATCAGGCCAGCGACCAGAGCCAGCAGCAGGACGGCGAGCAGGACGAGCAGGAGCCCGACGACAGTCAGGGCGGCAGCGACAGCGGTGGCGAGCAGCAGGAAAGCACCAGCGGGGCCAGTGACAGCGACGGTGCAAAGCAGTCCGGCGAGCAGGAAAGCCAGATGGCCGCCCCCGGTGCGTCCAGCGAGGAACCAGCGGGCGACAGCACCGCACAGGCTCCGGCGATGGGCCACAACAGCACCGCCCAATCGGTCTATCACGCCTATACCCGCGCCCATGACCAGATCCGCGACGCCGCCGACCTGTGCGACCCGGAAGAACTGGCCCGCCTGCGCTTTCAGCTTGATCAGCAGTTGTCGCACCTGCAAGGGGTGGTCACCCGGCTGGCCAACCGCCTGCAACGCCGCCTGATGGCCAAGCAAATGCGCTCGTGGGACTTTGACCTCGAGGAAGGCATCCTTGATGCCGCCCGTCTGGCCCGCATCGTCGCCAATCCGGCGCTGTCGCTGTCCTACAAGCAGGAAAAGGACACCACCTTCCGCGATACGGTGGTGACGCTGCTGATCGACAATTCCGGCTCGATGCGCGGTCGTCCGATCACTGTTGCCGCGATGAGCGCCGACATTCTGGCCCGCACGCTGGAACGCTGCGGGGTGAAGGTCGAAATTCTCGGCTTTACCACCAGCCAGTGGAAGGGCGGCAAGTCGCGCGAAGACTGGATGCGGGAAGGCAAGCCGGAAAATCCCGGTCGCCTGAACGACCTGCGCCACATCATCTACAAGGCCGCCGACATGCCGTGGCGGCGGGTGCGCAAGAACCTCGGGCTGATGCTGAAGGAAGGCATCCTGAAGGAAAACATCGACGGCGAAGCCCTGCTGTGGGCGCATGAGCGTCTGATTTCCCGCACCGAACAGCGCCGCATCCTGATGGTGATTTCTGACGGCGCGCCGGTCGATGACAGCACCCTGTCGGTCAATACCGGCAACTATCTGGAAAGCCATCTGCGGGCGGTGATCGAATGGATCGAAACCCGCAGCCCGGTTGACCTGCTGGCGATTGGCATCGGCCACGATGTCACCCGCTATTACCGGCGGGCGGTCACCATCATGGATGCCGAAGAACTGGGGGGAACGGTGCTGAAGCAGCTGACCGCCCTGTTCGACGAGGAAGACCGCCGTCGGGCCGCTGGCCGGTGGTAGCAGCGCTCCACGTCCCTGTTCATCACCCCTTCAGGGCTTCAATCCTGCCCCGGATGATCATTTTGACGCGGGCGACCCAATAGGCCCAGCCGACCTGTAACCGCGACAGGTGCAGATTGCGCTGCCGGGCCTGCTGGGCTTCGCGCAGGGCCTGGGTCTGCTGGCTGGCCCCGCCGATCCGTACCCGGGCCAGCGGGGTGGCGATGAACGACGCCCGCACCTGTGGACCGACCCGCAGGAGGAAGTCATAATCCGCTGCGCTACGGAACGCGATGTCAAAGGCACCGTACTGTTCAAACAGGCGGCGGTGGTGCAGGGTGCCCGGATGGCCGATGTTCATCCACCGCTGCATTTTCTGCCAGTCCCACGGCTCGGCGATGGTACGCACGATCCGGCTGTCGTCTTCGTTGACCCAGTGAATGGTCCCGACGATCATGGTGATCTCCGGGGCCGCCGCCTGCGCTGCCTGCCGACAGAGGGCCAAAGCGCCCGGCAGGTAATAGTCATCGGCCCCCATGAAGGCAATCCAGTCGCCTTTGGCTGCTGCCACACCCTTGTTCCAGGCGTCATAAATCCCGCGATCCGGCTCGCTGATCAGCACCGAGACCACATCCTGCGCCGCCTGTGCCAGTGCGACAGTGTTGTCCCGTGATCCGCCGTCAACGATGATCCATTCGATACCGTCGCGATCCTGCGCCCGCATCGAGGCAATCAGGTCGCCCAGATGCTTTCCAGCGTTAAAGGTCGAGGTGATGATCGAGACAAGGGGGCGCGGGCTGGTCGCTGGGGGGACAGTCATCGGGTGGTCGCTTTCCAGTCACGCAGATCCCAGCCTGTCAGCTCTTCGACGCGGGCGAGGTCATCGGACAGGCGGGTGATGATCAACTGCCGTTCTTCCGGCGTCAGGGTGGCTTTGGTCAGCGAGCGGTCAAGGATGGCCCTGATTTTCCGGCGCAGCCCGGTGGGGGCCAGAACGCGGCCGATTTTGGCCATTTGCTCGATGTGGCGAAAGGCAAAGGCCGCCAGCGGACTGGACGGCACCCCCGAAATGTTGACGGTGCGCTTGGGGGTCAGTTGTTGGCAGGCAAAATCAGGATCGACGCCAACGAACTGATAGACCTCGCGCAGACTGTGTTCGCGGTCGCGCAGATAGTGGTCATGGCGGATCACCAGCACGTTGTCCCGCCCAAAGGTGGCGAAATAGCGTTCCAGCACCGGGGCATAACGGCTTTGGCCCAGATAGGACCAGAATTCTCCCCACTGGGCGGCCTCCCGCTCCGGCTCCAGCGCAATGGCCTTCAGGAAGGACGGCTCCGGCTCACAGCCAATCAGGCGGGCGTGCAGGAACTGCGAGAACGCCCGCGCCGCCGGATCGCGCAGCATGATGATGATCTTCACCGTGCCGAGGGTAGCATGGATATGGCCGGGGGTGCGGGGGTCGGCGAAATAGGACGGGCAAATCTCGCCGATGGCCTTTTCGTGGGTAACCCCGGCAAACAGCGCCTTGTACTTGTCGAGGCTGTCAATCTCCATCGGTGGCGGTGTGCCCGGACCATTCCATGGCAGGCCATCAAAGGCCAGACGGAAGAAATGCGTCTCCTTGACCGGCGTTACAAAAACATCCGGGTGGGCGGTCATGTCTTCGTGCAGGGCGGTGGTGCCGGTCTTGGGGGCGCCGACACAAATGAAGTTTGGCAAGGATGACATGATGGTCCCTCTCAGGCCTGCCAGCGGCGCCGCTTGAGGGCGTAGGCATCGAAAATGGTCGCCAGCTTTTGCGTATAAAGCTGTTCGGTCAGCAGTGCGGTCAGGGCATGACCGGCGGCCCGCAGGCGCTCTGCGCAGGCCGGATCGTCCAGCAGTGTATGCAGGTGCCCGGCCAGACTGAGCGGATCGTTCAGGTCACAATATAGCGCCGCCTCCCCCATCTGGGCGCGGAAGGTCGGCTGATCGGCATAGATCACCGGACAGCCCAGCAGGGCGGCTTCGATCGGGGGCAGGTTGGTCGGGCCGAAATAGCTCGGCATCACCAGCGCCCGCGCCCCGTCATAGAGCGCTGGAATTTCCCCGTCATCGACAAAGCCCAGAAAAAACACCTGATCGGCGATGCCAAGCTGGCGGGCATAGTCCTGCAGATAGGCCTTGTTGCCCTTGTCGCCACCACTTAAGGCCGCCGCGAGGCGGATACCGTGGCGGGCTTTCAGGTCGGCCAGCGCCTCGAACAGGTAGACATGGTTTTTGTGCGCCCACATCTGGGCCGGATAGAACACATAGTCCTGCGGCAAGCCGTATTTCTCGCGCACCGCCTGCGGCGATGAGGTCCGTTCCCCGGCGGCGTACTGGCGGACACCAGCAGACGGCAGAAAGGGAATGACGTGAACCCGTGGGCGGTCAACACCGTACCAACCGGCAATCTTGTCGGCTCCGATCTCTGAATCGGCAATCACCGCAATCGCCTTGGGCAAAACGGCTTTCAGAACCTGTTCCCGCCGTTCAAATTCCCGGTTTTCAAACACTTCCGGGAATTCCGGGTGGTCACGATGGCACAGGTCCCACACGGTGAACACATACGGATGCCGCGCCAGCCGCAGCGGCGTGGCCGAACGGGCATTGAAAAAGGCAATGTCAATCTTCAGGGCCTCCAGACGCAGATCGAGGCTCTGGCCCAGCTGTTTCAGGCCCAGGCGCCGCCCAAGCCGCAGCAGTTGCGCGCTGCGCGGCATCAGTCCGCCCAGCGTATCGGTAAAGCGGGTCCACGGACCATCGGCGTACAGATGGGCCTCGATCCCCCGTTCCTGCAGCCGGGCAATGTTTTCCGCCACCGGGGTCAACACCACCGCGCTGTGGTCAGGCAGGGATTGCAGGGCGCGGACCATCGACAGGGTTTGCTGAAATGCCCCTCCCGAACCGAGGGCGTTTTCCACAAAAACAGCAATCCGCATGGTATCCCGGTCCTTTATGTGATGGCCGACAGGCACCGTCCCTGCCTGATGGAAACGCAGGGACGGAAAAGGAAAAATCAGACGGCAACAGCCACCAGATAGGCCCCCAGCGCCCCCGCCTGCGGCGGGCCGCCGGTCAGCCATTCGCCGTGCTCGACCACCTTGAAGCCGTGGCGGGCAAGACGGTGTTCGAGGAAATCCGGGTCGAAATAGCGCATCGGATGTTCTTCGTGCCAGCGGTGGACGGTCCCCGAGCTTTTCTCGGTCGCCGTTACATGGAAATTGACCCGCACCAGATCGTTGTCTTTTTCCCACACCGGCTCGGTCAGGCGATGGACGTGCCAGGCATCGTTTTCGGCTTCCCGCTCCCGGCGCTCGACGCCATCGCGCCGGATGGCCTCTGCGTACCAGTAATCAAACAGGAACGGTGCCCCTGTGGGCAGGTGGTGGCGGACACGGGCCATCCCGGCGTCCAGACCCTCGGTGGCGGTCAGGTAGCTGAACACATGGAACAGGGCCGCTGCGGCATCGAAAGTTTGCGACAGCTCGAATGTCCGCACATCCCCTTGCGCAAAGGCAACCACCGACGCGGTGGGCAGGTCCTGCCCCCGCTCGCGGGCCAGCGTCACCATCTTGTCGGACAGGTCAACGCCCTGCACGCGGACGCCGTGCCCGGCCATCAGGTGGGCGTGCCGCCCGGTGCCACAGCCGATATCCAGCACCGTCCGCAGCGGCGCCGGGCTGGCCGCCTGCAAGCGGTCGAGGACAAAGGCCGCTTCGGCCGTATAGTCCTTGCTGCCGTACAGCAGATCGTAGACCGCCACGTATTCGCGGGAAAAGGTGCCGCTCATTTCAGGACCTGCCGCACCACAGCCGCCACCCGTCGCATCTGGATTTCAGTCACCCCGACGCCCGAGGGAACGTAGAACCCCCGACGGGCGATCCGCTCGGCCACCGGGCAGGAGACGCCCTCGAACAGGCCCATCTTGCGGAACACCGGCTGTTCGTGCATCGGCCAGAAGAACGGACGGGTACCGATCTTGTGATCGGCCAGAACCGCCATTGCTGCTTTGGCGTCCATCTCCATGCTGTCGTCAAGGATCAGCGAAAAGACCCAGTACAGACCCTCGGCATAGTCGGTGCCGGTCAGCGGAATCTGCACACCGGGCAGGTCGGCCAGCAGGTCGGTGTAAACCCGGCCAATCTCCCGCTTGCGGGCGACGGTCTGTTCCAGCTTTTCCACCTGCGCCAGCCCAAGGGCGGCCTGCATGTTGGTCAGGCGGTAATTCCAGCCGATTTCATCGTGAATGAACCGCTGGCGATTGTTGAAGCACAGGTTGCGCAGACTGCGGCAGCGTTCAGCCAGCTCGGGATCATCGGTCATCACCATCCCGCCTTCGCCCGAGGTCACCAGTTTGTTCGGGTAAAAGCTGAAGGTGCTGAGGTGGCCAAAACTGCCACAGGGGCGGCCCTTGTAGGTCTGGCCGTGCATTTCGGCGGCGTCTTCGATCACCGCCAGGCCGTGGCGTTCGGCCAGTGCCAGAATGGGGTCCATGTCCACCGGCAGGCCATAGATATGGACCACCATCAGGGCTTTGGTGCGCGGGGTGATCGCCGCCGCGTAATGGTCTGCGGTGCTGTTAAGGGTCAGCGGATCGCAATCGACCACCACCGGCGTAGCCCCGGCGCGCACGATGGCGGCCGCGCACGAGATGATGGTGAACGACGGCAGGATCACCTCATCGCCGGGGCCAAGCCGCAAGGCCGCCACCGCAATGTCGAGGGCCGCCGAGCCATTGGCGACGCCGATACCATACCGGCGGTTGACCTTTGCGGCCATCGCGGCTTCGAACCGTTCGACGAACGGGCCTTCGGATGAAATCCAGCCGGTATCGATGCAATCAAGCAGATAGGCCCGCTCGTTCCCGTCCAGCAGGGGCTCGTTCACCGGGATGGGGCCAACGGCGTCCAGCGACAGCGCAGGATCAAGCCCGACAGGGGCAGCAACGGCAGAGGTCATTCTTTCACCTGATCGGCAGAGATACCGCGAAAACGGGTCTTGTCAGCGTCGCCGGCATACGGCCCCTGCTTGATTTCGAACATCTCGATTTCTTCGAGCACCTCGAAGCCGTGACCACCGGTCACCAGCAGGATGACATCACCGGCTTCCAGGGTCCGGCTGTAAAGATAGCTCTGGGCGCCGTCATAAAAATCAACCCGCATTTTGCCTTTGCGCAGGACCAGCACCTCCTGCGTCAGATGGACTTCGCGCGGGACCGGATTGTGCACATGCGGTTCGATGATTTTGCCGTCCGGATGCTGCATGTAGGCAATCTGTTGCGACAGCGCCGGATCGGTAAAAAAGGAAATGCCTGGCTTGGCGTAGGATGCCCTGATGATGAGGGCCAACAGTTCGCCGCCATGCTCGATATGCTCTATCATCCGTCCCACTCTGGCTTTGGTTGCGCCGGTCCCGCGAGGCATTCCGGGAGGGGCGCAGTATGTCCCGCGCCGGGCGCTCCGTCCAGCGACGTTTACCCGGCCAAAGCCCCGGTGGCGCGGGGAATCTGCCGATCAGTCACGGTGTCGCGGCTCACCCGTCAGGAGCGCAGGCTGCGTTTATGAGAATGCCTGATCGCCGCAGGCCGCTCTGTGGATAACCTTGTGCACAAAGGGGGGCTTCAGCCTCTGGGAAGTTTGTGGGCGACTCGCGACTCTTGCTGTGGATAACTTTTTCGTACCTTGAGTCTCCGAGTCGCCCGAAGGAATCCCTCCGTGCTGGTCAGGCTTTGAGTCAGAGTCTTGAGGAAATCAGGAAACACTTTATAATCAATATATTGATCTGGACACAGGGGGGAATTTCCCCCTGTGTCCCGGGTGATCCACGGGCTTGGAAGTTTTCCACAAAATCTGTGGATAAGTATGTTCAAAAGAATGGGACGAAAGTGGGAAGACCGCTGCGACTCGCTGGTTTTATCAGGAGGGATAAGCTCGTGTACCCCTTTGCCACTCTTCCACGCAGCGGGCTTCCCGCCCCCGACCACACAGGGTCGCCCAAAACCGGAACCATTTTTGCGCTCACGGCTCTAAAAACGGAGAGCGTTTCGCTCAGTGTCAAAACGCTCATGGAAAAACCGGGCCATGTTGCTGCGGTTCACAAAGTGCTGCGGTTCTTGTTGAAGGCCCTCTGCGGGAAGAGTAACGTTCTGAAATTCTGTATCTATAAGACGCACAGGCAGGGGCAAAACACTGTGACCGTGACGGCAATCATTCAGGCTCGCATGGGCTCCACCCGGCTTCCGGGCAAGACGCTAATGGATCTGGCCGGCAAAGCGGTGGTGATGCATCTGGTGGATCGGGCCAAAGCCGCCCGCCTCATTGACCGGGTGATTGTCGCCACCTCTACCGCCGCTGCCGATGATGTGCTGGAACAGGCACTGCAGGCGGCGGGAGTTCTGGTCTATCGCGGCTCGGAACATGATGTCCTGAACCGTTATGCGCAGGCCACCCGCACCCTGATCCCGCAGGACGAATGGGAAACCGGCGCGGTGGTGCGCCTGACCGCCGACGATCCGCTGAAGGACCCGGTGGTGATGGACGCCACCATTGCCGCTTTCCTCGCCGAGCCAGGCCGCTGGGATTATGTGTGCAACAACCAGCCGCCGTGGCTCCCCGAAGGTCAGGATACCGAAGTGGTCGCCATCCCGGCCCTGCTGGCCGCGGATGATGCTTCTGACGATGCCTATGAGCGTGAGCACGCAACGCCTTATCTCTATCGCCACCCGGAACGGTTCCGCTGTCACAGCGTGCATGGCACCCCCGATCTGTCAGCCTGCCGTTGGACCCTTGATACCGCCGAAGACATGGCGTTCTTCAAGGCGGTCTTTGCGGAATTTCCTGATGATCCGATGCCCGGCATGGACAAGGTGCTGGCGCTGCTGGAGCAAAAACCTGAAATCGCGGCCCTGAATTCCGAGGTTGCGCGTTCCGCCCTTTATCGTACCGAAACAGGTGAATGACCGATGTTTTCCTATCCTGCTCCTGAAAAGCGTGTCATCGAGCGCGTCTCGGCCCTGGAACACCGCTATGTCACCCAGTGTCTGGACTACGGCTTTGAGACCTCGAAGGGGTCCGAGTTCTGCACGCGCCTCGAAAAGTCGTTCGCCGAGCGTCTGGGGATGGAATTTGCCATCTCGTTCATGAATGGCACCGCCACCATGCACGCCGCGCTGGAAGCCGCTGGTGTCGGTCCGGGCGATGAAGTGATCGTGCCGCCGCTCACCATGTCTTCGACCACCTTCGTGGTGTTGCAGGCCCATGCCGTGCCGGTATTTGCCGACGTGGACCCGGATACCTTCCAGATTGACCCGGCCAGCATCCGCGAGCGCGTCACCGAACGCACCAAGGCGATCATTCCGGTGGCCCTGTACGGCCTGTCGCCGGACATGGATGCGATCATGCAGATCGCCAAGGAACACAATCTGGTGGTGATCGAAGACGACGCCGAAGCGATCACCAACACCTACAAGGGCCGCCAGATCGGCACCATGGGGCACATGTCGAGCTTCAGCTTCCAGAGCTCGAAGCACCTGACCGCAGGCGAAGGCGGGATGATCGTCACCAATGACGAAACCCTTGCCAACAACGTGCGTCGCTTCAACAGCCTCGGCTATGCCGGTGTCGGGTCGCGCAAGGGCAAGATCACCAAGAACGACATTCAGGACCCGAACTATTCCCGCCATGTGTCGGTTGGTTTCAACTACCGGATGGCCGAACTGTGCGCGGCGGTGGCTCTGGCCCAGCTTGAGCGGATCGACGAACTGGTGCAGCGCCGCATTGACGTCGGCCACCTGTTCCTGGAAGCGGTCAAGGGATGCGACTGGTTTGTCCCGCAAAAGACTCCGGCCGATTGCACCAACAGCTACTGGACCTTTGTCGCCAAGCTGGAGCACACCGGCGTCAGCTGGCACCAGTTCCGCGATGCCTTCCTGGCCAATGGCGGGGATGGGGTCTATGCGGCGTGGAAGCTGAGCTATCTGGAGCCGATGTTTGCCAACGGCTGCCCGGTCACTCATCCGGCCTACACCGGCACCTACCAGAACTTTGCGCCGGGCCTGTGCCCGAATGCCGAGCTGGTGCAGCCGAAGATCTTCCAGTTCAAGACCAATTACTGGAACTGGGATGATGCGGAAAAGCAGGCCGAAATCCTGTACAAGACCATCCGCCAGTTCTCTTGACGAGGGAAGCAAGGGCGTGGAGCGCTGCTCCACACCTCGCCGGGGCCTTAGAGCATTTTCAAGTTGACCGTCTCCGGTCAACGGCTCGGAAAATGCGGCCCTAAAAGGGAAGAGCGTTTTCGCTCGGTGTGAAAACGCTCTAAGGCCCCGAGCGGGTGTGGGCGGCAGCCCACTCTTGTGTCCCCACTGTCGTGTACACTGCTCTAAGCTTTTGTTCTGTCGCATTGTTTATGCGAAAATCGGTTCCCACTTTTCGCACAATGCTCTAGTCGGTCAGATCGTCCCAGAAATCCTTCACCCGACGGAAAAAGCCGCTGCTCTCAGGGCTTTGTTCCTTTTCAGACGACGAACCCGCGGCTTCAAACTGCCGCAGCAGGTCTTCCTGTTCTTTGGTCAGGTTGACCGGGGTTTCCACCATCGCCGTGATGTACATATCCCCGCGTGCCTGCGACCGCAGGACGCTCATGCCCTTTTCGCGCAGACGGAACTGGTTGCCTGACTGGGTTCCCGGCGGGATGGTCACCTTGGTGCGGCTGCCATCAATGCACGGCACCTCGATGACCCCACCCAGAGCGGCGGTGACCATCGGGATCGGCACCTTGAACTGGATGTTGGCGCCATCGCGCTGAAAAATCCGGTGCGGCTTGATCGACAGGAAAATGTACAGGTCGCCCGCTGGCGCTCCGCGCAGACCGGCTTCGCCCTCGCCGGACAGGCGGATACGGGTGCCTTCTTCGACGCCCGCCGGAATGCGGACTTCGAGGGTCTTTTCCTTTTGGGTCCGTCCGGTGCCCGAACAGGCCCCGCAGGGGTCCTTGATCACCCGCCCCTGACCCTGACAGGTCGGGCAGGTGCGTTCGATGGTGAAAAAGCCCTGCTGCGCCCGCACCCGGCCACTGCCATGACAGGTTCCGCAAACCGTCGGCGCACTGCCGTCCTTCGCGCCGCTGCCGTGGCAGCTGTCGCACGAGGCGGTGGTGGGGATGGTGATGGTGGCGGTTTTGCCGAGGAAGGCTTCCTCGAGGGTAATGCCCAGATTATAGCGCAGGTCCGAACCACGCATGTTCGCCGAACCACCAGCGCCACCGCCACCCCGGCCGCCCATGAAGTCCCCGAACATCTGGTCAAAGATGTCGGCAAAGCCGCCGCCAAAGTCAAAGCCACCCCGACCGGCACCGCCGCCACCCATGCCACCGTTGAAGGCGTCGTGTCCAAAGCGGTCGTATGCGGCGCGCTTGTCGTCGTCCTTCAGGATTTCATAGGCTTCGTTGATTTCCTTGAACTTGCTTTCGGCTTCCTTGTCCCCCGGATTGCGGTCCGGGTGGTACTTCATCGCCAGTGTGCGATATGCCTTTTTCAGATCGTCCTTGGTCGCTCCTTTCGAAACGCCCAGAACGTCGTAATAGTCCTGCTTGCTGCTCATGGTTCCGGTCCGCAAAAAGAAGCCATCCCCAACCGATGCGCCCCGCTGGAAAAGCTGTCAGGACAGCTCCGGCCAAAAGGAACAACACGCTGGGGACGGCTTTGTTCGTGACTGACCAAAAGGCGAGGCCGGTTATCCGGCCCCGCGCTCCTCTGGCCTGCCGACATTAGCGGCTTAACGGCCACCCTTCTTGTCGTCGACTTCTTCGAAGTCGGCATCGACCACACCGTCATCGGCGGTCGAAGCGCCAGCCGAGGCACCAGCGGCAGCGCCGTCGGCGTCGTTGGCCTGGTACATTGCTTCACCGAGCTTCATCGACGACTGCATCAGGGCATCGGTCTTCGACTTGATCAGCGCGGCATCGCCGCTGTCCAGCACGTCCTTCAGGGCCTGCATGTCGGACTCGATCTGGCCCTTGACGTCGGCAGACACCTTGTCGCCGTGTTCCTTGAGGGTCTTTTCGGTCTGGTGCAGCAGGCCATCGGCGTGGTTGCGGGCTTCGACCGCTTCACGACGCGACTTGTCGGCGCTGGCGTTGGCTTCGGCTTCCTTGACCATCCGGTCGATGTCGCCGTCGCTGAGGCCGCCCGAGGCCTGAATGCGGATGGTCTGTTCCTTGCCGGTGGCCTTGTCCTTGGCCGACACGTTGACGATGCCGTTGGCGTCGATGTCAAAGGTGACTTCGATCTGCGGTACGCCGCGCGGAGCCGGAGGAATGCCCATCAGGTCGAACTGGCCGAGCGACTTGTTGTCGGCAGCCATTTCGCGTTCCCCCTGGAACACGCGGATGGTGACGGCGGTCTGGTTGTCGTCGGCGGTCGAGAAGGTCTGCGACTTGCGGGTCGGGATGGTGGTGTTGCGGTCGATCAGGCGGGTGAACACGCCGCCCAGGGTTTCAATCCCCAGCGACAGCGGGGTCACGTCGAGCAGCAGCACGTCCTTGACGTCGCCCTTCAGCACGCCGCCCTGAATGGCCGCACCCAGTGCCACCACTTCGTCGGGGTTCACGCCCTGGTGCGGGTCGCGGTTGAAGAACTGCTTCACCACTTCCTTGACCTTCGGCATGCGGGTCATGCCGCCGACCAGGATCACTTCGTCGATGTCGCTCTGCTTGACACCGGCATCGGCCAGCGCCTTGCGGCAGGGCTCGATGGTGCGCTGGATCAGGTCTTCGACCAGCGATTCCAGCTTGGCGCGGGTCATCTTGACGTTCAGGTGCTTCGGACCGGTCTGGTCAGCGGTGATGAACGGCAGGTTGACGTCGGTTTCCTTCGAGCTGGACAGCTCGATCTTGGCCTTTTCGGCGGCTTCCTTCAGGCGCTGCAGGGCCAGACGGTCGGCGCGCAGGTCGATGCCCTGTTCCTTTTTGAACTCGTCGGCAAGATATTCAATGATGCGGGCATCAAAGTCTTCACCACCGAGGAAGGTGTCGCCGTTGGTGGACTTCACTTCGAACACGCCGTCGCCGATTTCGAGAATCGACACGTCAAAGGTACCGCCGCCAAGGTCATAGACCGCGATGATGCCCGAGTTCTTCTTGTCCATGCCATAGGCCAGAGCGGCGGCCGTCGGCTCGTTGATGATGCGCAGGACGTTCAGACCGGCGATCTTGCCGGCATCCTTGGTCGCCTGACGCTGGCTGTCGTTGAAGTACGCCGGAACGGTGATCACCGCATCGGTGACGGTCTCACCGAGGAAGGCTTCGGCGGTTTCCTTCATCTTCATCAGAATGAAGGCCGACACCTGGCTGGGGGCGTACTTTTCGCCACGGGCGTTCACCCAGGCATCGCCATTGTCGCCTTCGACAATCTTGTAGGGGACCAGACCCTGATCCTTTTTGACGGCAGCGTCAGTGAACCGACGGCCGATCAGGCGCTTGATGGCGAACAGGGTGTTTTCCGGGTTGGTCACGGCCTGACGCTTGGCCGGCTGGCCCACCAGACGCTCCCCGGAGTCGCTGAAGGCGACCATCGACGGGGTGGTGCGGGCACCTTCGGCGTTTTCCACCACGCGGGGGTCCTTGCCATCCATGATGGCGATGCAGGAGTTGGTCGTCCCGAGGTCGATACCAATGACCTTACTCATCATACTCACCTTTTGTTGCGGCAGAAGTCCGTGGCCCACGCAGGCGCCCCCGGTCTTCCCCTGGGGTTGTCGTTCACTACTCGCTCGTCCGGGCTGACCATCATGCCTTCAGCCGACAGGCCGCACAGGCAGAGGTCACAAGCACCACGGAAACGGCTTGAACGGTGCCAGATATAAGGACCGTTTTTCCGGCTTGCAACAGGATGCGTCGCCAGCCCGACCTGTTTCACGCGGAAAATCCTGTTCCCGGTGCGGCTGGAACAGTACCCAACCGCACAGCGGGCGGACAAGGGGAAAACCGCAGGAAACGGTGAAAATTCCCCCCATCCAGTGGTCAGGGCGCGGCTTTTCCGGCATACTGACGATCGCTTGAGAAAGCAGGGTGATTCTAGGAAGTTTTTAACTTCCCGGCCTTAGACTGACCGGCGGAGTCCCGGAACCGGGGGTCCCGGAATGGGAGTGCCCCTGGAGAAGTCAGGGCAAGAACGGAGACCAGCGACGCTATGAGCCTCGATTTCCAGAACAGCAATGCGATGGTGTCCGCGGTTCGACCGGCTGCCCGCACGCGCAGAACGTCGAAAACCTCCCGTGTTCGCTCAAGGGATCAGGAAGAGTGGGATTTTGCCGGACTTCTGGCCGGGCAGACGGTCGAGGAAGAGGCCATTCCCGAGGTTCTGCGCGGCGTTCCCGGTTTGGGGCTCAACCTGCCGCTCGACCCGTCGGTGTTCATGCAGCAGCTCTATGGCCGCGAATTTGATCCGCTGACCGGGCGGGTCAATCATGGCGTGTTCTTGCAGCAAACGCAGGACAAAACGGCGCAACTGGCCTCTGACCTGCAACAGGCGCTGACTGGCTTGGGGGCCGAACCGGAAACACCGGTGCCCCTGATGGTCGATGAGCTGGGCAATGTGGTGGTCGATGATGACAGCACCCCCCACGCCGAGCAGATCAACGCCCTGTTTGCCGATAATTTTGATTTGTCCCAGAGCTATCGCGATGTGTCACAGGCCCATCACTGGGCGGCCCTGACCGAAATCGGCAGTGCCTATGTCGAGGCCTGGTATGGCACCGAGGATTTCGACATTCGGGATGATATTACCGATCAGTTCCGCGACATCTTTGACAGTCTGGCGGAAACTGCATCGCACATGAGCTATGGCAATGGGGTACTGGACAGTAAATCCGTTTCCATGGCGCTGAAGTCGCTGGAAGCCCTCGCCCAATAACGTGGGGCGCGAAAAGCAGGCACCGGTTTTGCGCAAAATCACAGGACACGACGGTCAGGAAACAATGAAAGGGGCGCTGCCATGACTGGCAGCGCCCCTTTCATTGACAGCCTGTACCGTTTTCCCGGAGAGCGTTTTCACACTGAGCAAAAACGCTCTCCGTTTTTCGTGCCGCGATCAGGCAGCGTTGCCGCGTTCGATCAGTTCCCACACATCGGCAGTCCGCTCCAGACGAGCGATCAGCATCAGGCGGTGCAGCTCCAGCTCCTTCGGCAGCTTGTCGCCGAACTTGCCGAACAGGTTGGTCTGGTCTTCGGCTTCGGCCATTGCCGCGTCCTTGTAGACCTTCATGATTTCGTCGAACTTTTCCTTCGGGAAATCAAGGCCCGACCAGTGCAGGTCAGAGTAGTTCGGCATCCAGCCAATCGGGCTTTCGACGGCATGGGCACGACCCTTGCAGCGATCAACGATCCACTTCAGGGCGCGCATGTTGTCACCAAAGCCCGGCCAGACGAACTTGCCGTTTTCGTCCTTGCGGAACCAGTTGACGCGGAACACGCGCGGCGGCTCGGGGAGCTTGCGGCCCAGATCCAGCCAGTGGCTCCAGTAGTCGCCCATGTTGTAGCCGCAGAACGGCAGCATGGCCATCGGGTCGCGGCGCATGGCGGCCTGATTGACGGCAGCGGCGGTGGCTTCCGAACCCATGGTGGCGGCGAGGTAGACGCCATGGCTCCAGTTATAGGCCTGGAACACCAGCGGGAAGTTCTTGGACACGCGACCACCGAAGATGAAGGCCGAAATCGGCACGCCCTTCGGGTTTTCCCATTCCGGGTCGATCGACGGAACCTGCGAGGCCGGAGCGGTGAAGCGCGAGTTCGGGTGAGCGGCGGCGGTCCCCGAAGCCGGGGTCCAGTCGTTGCCCTTCCAGTCGATCAGGTGCGCCGGGGCTTCGTCGGTCAGGCCTTCCCACCACACATCGCCATCGTCGGTCAGCGCGACGTTGGTGAAAATGCAGTTGGCGTTCAGCGAGGCAATGGCGTTCGGGTTCGACTTGACGTTGGTGCCGGGGGCAACACCGAACAGGCCGTATTCCGGGTTGATGGCATGCAGGATGCCGTTTTCGTCCGGCTTGATCCACGCGATGTCGTCACCGATGGTGGTGATTTCCCAGCCGTCAAAGCCCTTGGGCGGGATCAGCATGGCAAAGTTGGTCTTGCCGCAGGCCGACGGGAAGGCGGCGCCGACATAGGTCTTTTCGCCTTCGGGGGACTTCACGCCGAGGATCAGCATGTGTTCGGCCAGCCAGCCTTCGTCACGCGCCATCACCGAGGCGATACGCAGGGCGAAGCACTTCTTGCCCAGCAGGGCGTTCCCGCCGTAACCCGAGCCATAGGACCAGATTTCACGGGTTTCCGGGAAGTGGGTGATGTACTTGGTGTCGCTGCACGGCCAGGCGACATCTTTTTCGCCAGCGGCCAGCGGCTTGCCGACCGAATGGACGCAGGGCACGAACTCGCCATCGCCCAGCACGTCCAGCACAGCCTGACCCATGCGGGTCATGATGCGCATGTTGACGGCGACATAGGGGCTGTCAGAGATTTCAACGCCGATATGGGCGATTTTGGACCCCAGCGGCCCCATCGAGAACGGCACCACATACATGGTGCGGCCCGCCATGCAGCCATCGTACAGGCCGGTCAGGATGGTGCGCATTTCAGCGGGAGCCATCCAGTTGTTGGTCGGGCCGGCATCTTCTTCTTTTTCAGAGCAGATGAAGGTGCGGTCTTCGACGCGCGCCACGTCCGACGGGTCCGAGCGGCACAGATAGCTGTTGGCGCGCTTTTCGGCGTTCAGACGGATAAAGGTCCCCGCGTCCACCATCTCTTGGCACAGACGGTCGTATTCTTCCTGCGAGCCATCGCACCAGTGAATGCTGGCGGGCTTGCAGAGCTTGGCGATCTCGTCGACCCAGGCCAGAAGCTTGGCGTTCTTGGTAGGGGCTGCGGTCATCAGTGGTTCTCCAATGGACGTTTCGGCGCCATGGGACGACCTGCCTGGTATCCCCTCCGTGCAGGCCATGGGCGCCGATTCCTCGGTCAGTCGGTGTGAAAAACGGCGATGGAATCAACGAACGTGGCGGCTATGAGGAATTCAGGAGATGGCAACAGCGTGGGTTGGCGGCACAGCAACACCCTTCCTGGCACGGCCATGGCACTGGCCGGTCGGTGGGTCGGCTGGCGGCATAAACCCCACTGCGTCACCAAATGGACTCCTGCGTCGCGTCGTCAGCCTGTGGTGCGTCGGCACCCCAGGCAAAGAATGGACGATTCCGGCCTGGGCCGGGTGGCTCAGGGCGAGAACCGGTCTCTCCCACGGGGGAAAATATAGGCTGTCTGCCCCTCTCGCAACCGCTTGTTCGTGGTTGGCTGGGCCAATTTGTAATTATTGCACTGCATCAACGCACAGAGTGCGCTTTTTGCGCAGATGAAGCATTTTTATTGCGGCGCAAAAGAGTAAATTAGAACGTATGTTCAGTAATCCATCCTGCCCGGCAATACTTTGTGTGCGCTGCAATAAAAGAGGACACCTTGAAAAAGAACGATTTCATGTCCTGTTCAGGGCTTGCTCCACAGCGATCCGCTGCCCTTGTTGGGCCAGACTGCCCAAACATTCAGCCAACTCTTGGGTGCTGCTCACGCTTTCAGCAAAAGGCAACCAGACCGGAACGGCAGCACCGCCCTCGCCATCCCGCAGCAACACCCCATCACAATCGACCGCCACCACCTGCCAGCGACTGTCTTCAACCGACAGGTCCAGCCCCGAGGTCATCACCAGAGCATAGGCAATGGCGCTCTGCTGATCCTGATCAAAGCCCTGCAACACCTCCATACCACCATCGGCGATGGTGCTGGCGCATTCGGCCACAGACAGCCAGTCATTGCCCAGCCAGACAGCGCGGGCAAAGCCACCCACGTAATGGGCTTCGGTGACCTCCATCTGCCACAGGGCAAAGTCGCCAAACCCGATATACTGGCTGGCAGCCGGATGGCGGCCGAGGAAGTGGCTCTGCAATGCCGGATGGCGGGGGTCGTCACGCTCGACCTTCTGCATGGTCCCCAACAGGCTGACCCGCGGGCCGGTCTGCGGATTGGGCAGCCCATGAACCTGACTGACCAGCAGGCAGGCCCGTGGATCATCCTTCAGGGCCTGCGTATGGTCGGCCAGCGATGACAGCAACAGGATCGGGGCGGCCCGTTCATCGGTGGCATAGGTGACCACCGACGCATAGGGAATGGCCTGATTGCCCCGCGACAGGGTGGTGGCGAGGCTGGCGCTGCGCTCTGACCGCACCAACCGTCGAACAATCCGGCGATGACTGTCCGTCGGTGTGATTTGCGGTATTTCCTTACGGCTTTCCATCAGGCAAGCTCTCCTGTATCACCACTCTTCCCCGCTCTGCCGGGGCTCAGACGGAATCGGGCTGAACACGACCAAACGGAACTATCCTGAGGTTGCGCAGCCACTGCAATGGGCTTTTATATCTGTCATGCGGATTTTGTATCATCATTGGCTGTCGCCCGTTGCCCGCAGGGTCCGCTTGGCCCTGCACGAAAAACGTCTGATTGTTCACGAACAAATACAGGAAGACTGGGTTCGGGACGAAAACTTTCTGGCCCTCAATCCGGCCGGAACCGTACCGGTGCTGGTCGATGAAGACGGGCAGGTCGTTTCAGACGGGAACGCCATCTGTGAATACCTCGAGGATGTCAACAGCACCCCATCCCTGATTCCGGGCAACCCCGGACAGCGGGCCGAAGTGCGACGGCTGGTCGCGTGGTTTGACCTGAAATTCAATGCCGAGGTCACCTATCCTCTGGTCAGTGAAAAACTGATGAAGCGGATGATTGGCGGCAGTGCGCCGGATTCCCGCTCCATCCGGGCCGGGCGTGCCAATGTCAACATTCACCTCGACTACATTGCCTGGTTGACCGACCGCCGCAAATGGCTGGCCGGGAACCAGTTGACGCTGGCCGACTTTGCCGCTGCCGCCCACATCTCGCTGATTGACTACATGGGCGATGTCCCGTGGGATCAGCATCCGCTGGCGAAGGAATGGTACGTGCGGCTGAAATCCCGTCCCTGCTTCCGCACCTTGCTGCAGGATCAGGTACCCGGTGTTCTGCCTCCCCGGCATTACGCTGATCTGGACTTCTGACGGATCAAGCCGGTCAGCGCCTGACGGTCGGCGGCAGACAGCCCGCCAATCAGCAGGAAAACACCAAAGTACAGCACGATGGCCGCGCCGATATGCAAGGCCACCAGTCCAGCCTGCGTCGGCCCAAGGGAGCCCGGCGCGTAGCCGAACGCAAACAGCCCGCCCCCCATCACCCCAGCCGCCAGCAGGGATCGCAGCAGGCTTGGCCAGCGAAAGGTCATCTGCAGGTGTGGGCGAACCTTGTGCAGGGCATATGAAAAAGATAACCCATAGGCCACCACTGAAACCGCGGCCGGGACGGTAACATCGGGATAAAATGGCAGCAGCGCCGCATTCAGGCCCAGATTGCCAATCACCGCAATCACGTTGGCGGTCAGGATGACCGATGTCTGGCGCGTCACAAAGGCGACGCCTGACAGCAGGATGACGATCCCGTAAAACAGCATGCCAGCAGAAATCAGGGCCACGGCCCAGCGCCCGGCCAGAGCCATTGCCGGGGTGGTCAGCAAGGCCACCACCGATGGTCCGGCCATCAGGGCGCCCACGACAAAGGGAATGGCGAGCACCAGAAACAGCCGCAAGGACTGGGAAACAAGCTCTTCGGCCTCGTGGTGTTTCCCCTCATCCCACAGGCGACACAGGGGCGGCGGCAGGACGGTTGCCAACACTTTGGGGAAGAACGCCAGCAGCCCGGCCAGAGCATAGGATGACTGATACTGGCCAACCGCCGCCATGCTGAGGAACAGGCCGACCAGATAGCGGTCGCCAAACGCAACCAGAAAATCGACAATGAACTCACCGGTCAACGGCAGCCCAAGCCGGGCATCGGCCCGGAACTGTGGCCAGTCAAAACGCGGGATGCACAGACCGGTTTCACGGAACACGCCAAAAACAAGCGTCGGGAAGGACAACGCCAGCAGGGAACCGCCTTGCAACAACAACAGCATGTCGAGGTCAAGCCCCTGCCCCCAGAACACCAGCGCAACGGCAGCCCCGATGTGGACATAAATCTGGCCGATGGTCAGCAGGTTATAGATGCCAAAACGGGTGGTGTAGCGATAATAGGTGGTCGCATAGTCATGCACCATCAGGCCAAACAGCCACAGGACCAGATACGCGGGAGAAAAGGGCATGCTTTCTCCCATCAGGCCAAACAGGGCTGGCCCACCGGCATAGAGCAACACGGCCAGCACCGACACGGAGACCAGCCGAAAGGCCAGTGCCGGCATCATCAGGTCACGGCGTTGCCGGGCGCTGTCCGTCGCTGGCAGGCTGCGGCGATAGGTGTAATCGGTGCCAAACGCCGAGATTCCCCCGGCAAACACCACAATCGATGACAGCAGGACATAGCTGCCAAAGACCGATTCACCGGCTGTCTTGACGATGATCGGCATGATGATCAGGCCTCGGAGGCTCACCAGAAGCTGGGTAAGCCCGCCAAACAGGATCTGCTTGGCAACGGACCGGCCAACGGACATCGGAGATACTCCGCACGCGGTGGATTGAAGGTTTTGCAGGGGAGTGCATAGCACGGTCCGTGCGGCTGGAACAATGGACAGCAACCCCGGCAGGGTGACGAGCCGGAAAACATCATAAATCCGTGTTTCCCTCGCAGTTTTTTTTTGTTTACAGTGGGAGCCATCCTCTTCCTGCCAGCAGAGCCCTTTGTGCCTGACGACGACGCATCGGACCCCGAGCCTCCACCAGACCATCCCCGGCGGATAGCCATCTCTGCCCGTTCACCGTTTGTGGGCTCGTTTCAAAGCTGTCGGCATGGTCCGACCGGCTGGCGTTGTCCGTCGCCGTCACGTTTCCCTGTCATCCCTGTTCTGGCCCTCCCTTTCTGCCATCCCGTTTCTGCCGTCCCTGTGACCGGCAGGGCGCGATGGCGCTTGCTTTAACTTCTGGAGCCCTCCCCTCATTATGTCCTTCCTGTTCGAGATTGCGGTCATTGTGGTGCTGGTCGTGTTGAACGGCTGGTTCGCCATGTCCGAACTGGCCATCGTTTCGTCCCGGAGGGCCAGACTGGCGGCACGGGCGGCGGAAGGCAGCAAGGGGGCACAGACGGCTTTGGTGCTGGCGGAAAATCCGGCCCGCTTCCTGTCTTCGGTGCAGATCGGCATCACGCTGGTCGGCATTCTGGCCGGGGCCTATTCCGGGGCCACGCTGACCGATAAGTTCAGCCTGTGGATCGCACAGACCGTGCCGTCTCTGGCCGGGGCAGCCCCCATCCTCAGCATGGCGGTGGTGGTCGGGGCGATTACCTATGCGTCGTTGATTGTCGGCGAACTGGTGCCCAAGCACATTGCCCTGTCAAACCCGGAAAGGGTGGCCGCGATGGTGGCCCGTCCGATGGCCTTCATTGCCCGGCTGGCAGCGCCCGTGGTGTGGGTGCTGGAGCATTCCAGTCATCTGGCCTTGAAACTGTTGGGGGTGAAGAAGTCCGCCGAGCAGACAGTGACCGAAGAAGAGGTCAAGGCGATGATTGCCGAAGGCACCGAAAGCGGGGTGTTCGAGCCGCAGGAAAAAGAGCTTTTGGCCGGAGTAATGCGCTTTGGGGATCGCCGTATCCGCGCCATCATGACCCCGCGCAGTGACGTGGTGTGGATTGATCTGGCGTGGTCGACAGAGAAAATGATCCAGCGGATGCGGGAATGTCCGCATTCGCGCTTTCCGGTCTGTCAGGGCGACCCGAACGAGGTGGTCGGGGTGATTCAGTCCAAAGACCTGCTGAACAGTTTTCTGGACGGTCAGCCGCTTGACATTGCCGCGCGGGTCAAGCCGCTGGATGTGGTCCACGACAATGCGCCGGCGCTGTTCGTGCTGGAACTTCTCAAGCGGTCCCCGATCCACATGGCGCTGGTGGTTGATGAATACGGCAGCGTCGAAGGCATTGTGACCGCAGCCGATATCCTGTCGACCATTGTCGGCAGCCTGTCCGAACACGGCGAGGATTATGACGGGGCGATCATTCAGCGCGAGGATGGCTCGTGGCTGATTGACGGCGATGTGGCGGTGGACGAAGCCGCCGACAAGACCGGTTGCCGCGCCCTGCTCAGCGACGGCGGCGAGTACAGCACCGTCGCCGGGTTCATCCTGTCAAAATCCCGCAGCATTCCGACCGCTGGCGAGCATTTCCTGTGGGATGGCTGGCGGTTTGAAGTGCTGGACATGGACGGGCGCCGGATCGACAAGATCCTGATTTCCAGACCCGCTGCCGGGTAATCAGGGTCGCGTCCGAAAGGTGGAACACCACAGTACACGACAGTTGGTGGGATCAGTGCGGGCTACCGCCCGAACCCGTTTGGTGGCGATGCCCCCAAGCCCCCATTTTTCTTTCAATATCAAGTCAATGGGGTCCGGGGCCTGACGGCCCCGGCGAGGTGTGGAGCCGCGCTCCACGTTACTGTCGTGTACCGTGACCTGACGTAGGCACGCTGGTCTAACCTTCTGTTCTGTCGCATTGTTTTTGCGAAAACCGGTTCCCACTTTTCGCACCACGCTCTAACAGATCATGCTCCCTCGCTCGCCGTAACCCGGCGTTCCTGCACTTGGGTTGCGACCAGACAGGCCATGCCCACCATCATCGCGGCCGCCGCAATCAACAGGCTGCCGCGATAGCTGCCGCTTTCGCGGGCGATGTATCCGGCAATGGCCGGGGCCAGCACCTGCGCGACCCCGTAACTGAGGGTCAGGCGGGCCATCGCCTTGGCCGGGTTGAGGGGAAAGTAGCGCCCGATCAAAGCCAGTGTCAGGCTGACGATGCCGACAAAGGTTCCGCCATAAAGAACGGCGCTCAGAATGTTCAGGACTGCGCCATCATTGAGGGCGGGCAACAGGATCGAGACAATCTGGGTGGCATAGGCCAGCAACAGCGCCCGGGCGTGGCCCCAGCGATGGGCGGCAGCATCCCACAGAAAGCTTGATGGCAGGGCGGCAAGGCCGACGATCACCCACACCCAGGTTCCCTGCCCGGCCAGCACCGGCAGCTTTTCAACGATGGCGACAATGAAGGTGGCGCTGATCACATAGCCAAAGCCAGCGCAGAAATAGGCCGCAATCAGCCACAGCATCCAGCGTTGCCCGGGATGGCGCGGGGCGGTGAGCAGGGTTTGCTGATGGACACTGGCCGGGGCGGGCATCCACAGCCAGGCGGGCAGAAAGAACACCAGACCAAGCCCCCCCAGCAGCAGCCATTGCTGATCCCACGACACTCCCCGGCTCATGGCCTCGACGGCCAGACCGGAAATGGCCACCCCCAGCCCCAGCCCGGTGAAGTGCAGCCCCAGTTGTGGGCGGAAACCGTGCCGGAGCAGCCAGTTCAGCACCAGCCCCGAGGCCAGCAGCAGCCCGGCGGTGCTCGACAACCCGGCAACAAAGCGCAGCATGGCCCAGATCACCGGGTCATGCGTCAACCCCATCGCCCCGGTGGTCAGAACGGCGGCCACCAGCCACAGGCGATAGAGATGATATTTGTGGCTCAGGTGGCCGACCGAGGCAGCAATCAGCGCCCCCAGCATGTAACCGCCATAGTTGACGGTTGCCAGCCAGCCACCGGCCATGGCGCTGAGACCGGCGTCTGCGCGCATGATCGGCAGCATCGGGGTGTAAGCAAAGCGGGCCAGCCCGACACTGAGCACCAGTGCGGCGATACCGGCCAGAATAACCCGCCAGCGTGATGCGGCGGCATCGGGGGATGACATGACGGAACCTCCCAACATCATCTTGTTTGTTGGGATCAGTCTAACAGGGGGGCTGCTTGCCGACTGTCGACAGGATGACTATTTATAGCGATGAAACGACAAAAGTGGCCGTCAGTCCGTGAGAGAGCGATGCCCCTGAATTCTTCCTGGACCACCGTTGCGGTTCCGGCCCTCGACCATTTGCCGCGCCCGCTGTCCCTGCGATCCCAGACCCTGCCGCGTCACCATGTCTTTCCGTTGCATCAGCACCGATGGAACCAGTTCGTCTATGCCACCTCTGGCACCCTGCTGGTAGAGGTGGATACGGTATGGCATGTGATCACCCCGGAACAGGCAATCTGGGTTCCAACCGGCATGATGCACAGTACCGGTGCCTTGCAGGATGCCGCCTTTCGCAACCTGTATGTTGCCGATCAGGTGGCAGATGGCTTGCCAACCCGTCCGATGGTGTTTGCCGTTTCACCGTTATTGCGGGAATTGATCGTCGAGCTGGTCCAAAGCCAGAGCCGCCCCGAACCCGAGCCTTTCTTTGACCGGCTGGATGCGGTGATTCTGGATCAGCTTCAGCGGTTGCAGCAACAGGACTTTGCGTTGCCCTGGCCGCACAGTCGCCCGCTGCGGCAGATGTGCGAGGCGCTGTATCAGGCCCCGGATGACCCGCGCCCGGTCGAGGTCTGGGGGCGACAGATTGGCCTGTCGGCACGGACCATCACCCGCCGTTTCGAGCAGGAGGTGGGGATTTCCCTCCGCCGCTGGCGGCAGCGGCTGCGGCTGTTCCGGGCGCTGGAGTGGCTGGGCGAAGGCCGCAGCATCACCCGCATTGCCCTTGATCTGGGCTATGCCTCGCCGTCGGCCTTTATCTACATGTTCCGGCAGGAAATGGGGATCAGCCCGAAAGCGTTCGCCTCGGGCTGATGGGGAATGCGCAGGGGATGTGGCCTGCGCCCCCTCAAGGCTGCCCTTGTCAGAGCAAAAGGGTGCATGCTGGTCTTGCTGCAAGAACCTCGGTAAAACCGGGGTAGTCTGCGAAAGACTGCCCAAAAAGCTGACGGCTGTCATGGCACCATGATGAGTTTCAAGAGGGATTTATGACCCGTTCCATCCTCCTCGGCGTCTTTCTGTGTGGCGTGCTGGGTATTCTCGCCGGGCTTGGCTCGGCTGAAACGACCTCTGCCACACAAACACCCGTTTCGATCGAAGAACGCCTTGCGCAGGCGAAGAAGGCTCGCGACATCGCTCTTCGGGGGCTGTCGCCCGATGGTTTCGAGCCTGTGTTCGCGCAATTTCTGGCGTTGGCGCAAGAGGGCAACGCCGAAGCTCAGGAGGCCGTTGGCAGCATGTACATTACTCAACAAGGTGTCGCATTTGATCGCTGCGAGGCGACCTATTGGCAGGATAAAGCCGCGCGTGCCGGGCGAACAAAAGCGCAAGCTTCGCTGGGGTATAGTTATGCGAATGGTGATGGGGTGATTCGGGATTTTGATCTTGCGTATCTGTGGCTGATGACCGCAGCAAAAAACGGTGATGCTGATGCAAAGAAAGGAGCTAAATTTGTAGCAAAATCAGAGATAGATAATGAGCAAAATGTTTTCGATCTTGATATGAAACTTCATAAATGGAAGGCAAAAGATCAGATGCCTGTCAACATAGTTAGGGTACCAAATATTTTTATTTTAGGAAAACTTTCGGCTATTACTATAGCTCGTCCATGCCATATGAAATATGGAACATTATTGCATTTAACTAGTATGGATTGAATTGTATAAAAATGCGTGCATTGAATTGTATTTACATGATGACCTATTTTTCAATGCACACAACATGATAATCTTAATTATGAATGAAACTATCCAATCTTGGAATGTTTTTCCGTCGCTCAATTTCGTTTCGAGCGATTGCCCTGTTCATTGCCCGAAATGCAGGTGATGTTGCCGCATAATATGATGCGAAGATGCCAGCAACGGCGGCGGCGGGGGCATCCAAAAAAACCGCCACGATCCCTGCGCTGCTTATGCCGATGTTGATGGGGTCCTCTCCATCAGACCCTGCATTCTTTCCACTCTCCAATTCAGACGAACTCCAGAGAGCCAAATGCCTTGATGGATCACCCAGATAGGGTTCTGCCATCACGAATGGCGAGGACACTTTCCATCGCAGGACCAGCAAGAAACAAGTACTGATATTACTGCACGCATGTCGATAAAACCGGGGTAGTCTACAAGGGTCCGCCGAAAAGGCCGATGGCGGTCATGGCATCATGGTAAGTTTCAAGAGGGATTTATGATCCGTTCCATCCTCCTCGGCGTCTTTTTGTGTGGCGTGCTGGGTATTTTCGCCGGGCTTGGCTCGGCTGAAACGACCTCTGCCACACAAACACCCGTTTCGATCGAAGAACGCCTGGCGCAGGCGAAGAAGGCTCGCGATCTCGCCCTTCGAGGGCTGTCGCCCGATGGTTTCAAGCCTGTGTTCGCGCAGTTTCTGGCGTTGGCGCAAGAGGGCAACGCCGAAGCTCAGGAAATTGTTGGCTGGATGTACACCCGTCAGCAGGGTGTCGCATTTGATCGCTGCGAGGCGACCTATTGGCAGGACAAAGCCGCGCGTGCCGGACGAACAAAAGCGCAAGCTTCGCTGGGATATAATTATGCGAATGGTGATGGGGTGATTCGGGATTTTGATCTTGCATATCTGTGGCTGATGACCGCAGCAAAAAACGGTGATGCTGATGCAAAGAGAAGTGCTAAATTTATAGCGAAATCACAGATAGATGATGAACAAAGGGTATTTGATCTCGATATGAAGCTTCACAAATGGCGGGCAGAGGATCAGCATTCGGCAATAATCATAAGAGTTCCAAAAATTTTCTCATTAAAAATGCTATCAGTTATAGCAGGATTGACTCCATGTCACATGGGCCATGATGAATTTTTATTTTTATAGGTCATGTGATAATGTCTTTATTGAAATAATTTTACATGTTGATATCTCTTTCAGTACACGGCAACAAGAAAACAGAGTCATGGAGCGCCGCTCGATACCTCGCTGGGGTCCCAGACCCCACTCCGTTGAATTCAAATAGAAAGTGGGGGATGGGACATTGGCCCCAAGCGAGCGTTCGAGGCCAATGCTCCGGGTAGGCTCAGGCGATAGCCCGCTCTTGTTCCTCAACTGTCTTCTCCTGTGGCCCCTCTCCCTTTCCGAGCCAGAAACAGGGTCTTGCCTGAAACGTCGGTAAAACCGGGGTAGTCTACAAGGGTCCGCCGAAAAGGCTGATGGCGGTCATGGCATCATGGTAAGTTTCAAGAGGGATTTATGATCCGTTCCATTCTCCTCGGCGTCTTTTTGTGTGGCGTGCTGGGTATTTTCGCCGGGCTTGGCTCGGCTGAAACGACCTCTGCCGCACAAGCACCCGTTTCGATCGAAGAACGCCTGGCGCAGGCGAATAAGGATTACGATCTCGCTTTTCGGGGGCTGTCGCCCGATGGTTTCAAGCCTGTGTTCGCGCAATTTCTGGCGTTGGCGCAAGAGGGCAACGCCGAAGCTCAGGAAACCGTTGGCACCATGTACATCCATCAGCAGGGTGTCGCATTTGATCGCTGTGAGGCGGCCTATTGGTGGGACAAAGCCGCGCGGGCCGGGCGGACAGAAGCGCAGGCCCAGATGGGATATAAACACTGGAATGGTAGCGGGGTGATTCGGGATTTTGATCTTGCCTATCTATGGCTGATGACCGCAGCAAGAAACGGCAATACTGATGCAAAGAAAATGGCCAAGTCTATAGCAAAATCAGATATAGATGATGAACAAAGGGTATTTGATCTTGATATGAAGCTTCACAAGTGGCGCGCTGAAGATCAGCCTCCGGCAATAATCGTAAGAGCTCCAAAAATTTTTGCATTGAAATTAATATTAGGTATAGCAGGATTAACCCCATGCCACATGGGCTATGATGAGATCTAAGTTCCATAAATTACAAGATGAAGCGTGCATTGAGGGATCCTTTCTTCCTGGGCGACGCCGATCGCGAGCGCGACGGGGGACCCGAGGAACACCGCCACGATCCCTGCGCCGCTTATGCCGATGTTGATGGCGTCCTCTCCATCAGACCCTGCATTCTTTCCTCTCTCCAATTCAGACGAACTCCAGAGAGCCAAATGCCTTGATGGATCACCCTGATAGGGCTCTGCCATCACGGATGGCGAGGGCACTTTCCATCGCAGGACCAGCAAGAAACAAGTACTGATATTACTGCACGCATGTCGATAAAACCGGGGTAGTCTACAAGGGTCCGCCGAAAAGGCTGACGGCTGTCATGGCACCATGATGAGTTTCAAGAGGGATTTATGACCCGTTCCATCCTCCTCAGCGTCTTTCTGTGTGGCGTGCTGGGTATTCTCGCCGGGCTTGGCTCGGCTGAAACGACCTCTGCCACACAAACACCCGTTTCGATCGAAGAACGCCTGGCACAGGCGAAGAAGGCTCGCGATCTCGCCCTTCGAGGGTTGTCGCCCGATGGTTTCAAGCCTGTGTTCGCGCAATTTCTGGCGTTGGCGCAAGAAGGAAACGCCGAAGCTCAGGAGACCGTTGGCACCATGTACATCTATCAGCAGGGTGTCGCATTTGATCGCTGTGAGGCGGCCTATTGGTGGGACAAAGCCGCGCGGGCCGGGCGGACAGAAGCGCAGGCCCAGATGGGATATAACTACTGGAATGGTAGCGGGGTGATTCGGGATTCTGATCTTGCCTATTTATGGCTGATGACTGCGGCAAAAGACGGCAATACTGATGCAAAGAAAAGGGCTAAATCTATAGCAAAATCAGATATAGATGATGAACAAAGGGTATTTGATCTTGATATGAAGCTTCACAAATGGCGCGCTGAAGATCAGCCTCCGGCAATAATCATAAGAGCTCCAAAAATTTTTGCATTGAAATTAATATTAGGTATAGCAGGATTAACCCCATGCCACATGGGCTATGATGAGATCTAAGTTCCATAAATTACAAGATGAAGCGTGCATTGAGGGATCCTTTCTTCCTGATTGATATCTCAATGCACGCAATGCCATTGTTCTCTTATTTCATGAATGTCTGCAGTCCCGGAATGTTTTTCCGTCGCTCAATCTCATTTTGGGCGATTCTCCTGTCCATTGCCCGGATTGCAGGGGTAACCACCGCATAGGATGACGCGGCGACGCCGATCGCGAGGGCGGCGGGGGACCCCAGGAACACCGCCACGATCCCTGCGCCGCTGACGCCGATGTTGATGGCATCCTCTACATCAGACCCTGCATTCTTTCCACTTTCCAACTCGGACGAACTCCAGAGTGTCAAATTCATCGCCGGGTTAGCCTGATAGGCCTTGACTATCTTGAGGAGCTTGTCGGCAGTTTTACTGTCTTTGGAACGTAAGTCATCAATCATCGCCTTGGCGTCGATCACGGCCTGTTTTTTATCTGTTGCCTCACGGATGGCGAGGACACTTTCCATCGCAGGACCAGCAAAAGACAAGTTCACAGATGCCTCCAGCCCAAGTTGGGCTGCGGGGTTGCTATTCTCTGGACGTGATCGACGTTCTGCCTCGCTCCTATATGCATAACGCTTAGATATGCTGATCCCGGAATCAATCATGCCGGGGACCGCAAGGAGGTTCGCCTGAATGCCTGTCGCCTTGGCGGCATTGGCGAGTGTTGCCAGCCCTGCGTGATCGGCGTACAGACCAATCCCTGTTGCAGCCAGATCTGTTGCCCCTCCGGCGAAGCTGCTTTTGTCAAGGAATTTTCCTTTTTCTGATGCTGCAATAGCGTCCGCCAATTCCTTGCTTGACCAAAGGTCCATCGACCACTGTCGGTTGAAAACCTGATGGTCCAGCAGCTTGTTCCTGAGGGGCAGGCATGTTTCCCTGTCTTCCTCAATGCATTGATTGAGATCATTGATGGCCTTGTTCAACAGTCTGCTTTTGTCGTCTGTTGCATTGATGAACGTTTCAATTGAATCCAGAGCTTTTCTGGTCTTTGGGCCCGCCCTCAGCCCCCCTCGCCCGCCGTCCTGCAGGAAATATCTCGTCATGGCCATATATTTCTGGGGCTGAACCTCTTCATTGGCCTGTTTTTGGTTCCGATCCGCTTCCTGTGCAGCCTTTACCACCCCTTCGGGATCGCTGGCGGCGACCTGGGGCGGAACCCTTATTCTTTGGGCCGGATTGCTGGCCGAGGCTGTCGGTGAGGTCTGTACGCCAGCCTCCTGCGCGGGATCACTGGAAACGGCTGCTGTTGCGGGCGCAGCGGATTGGCCGGTGTCCGGTGACGGCAGGTTTTCCGGCGCAGCAGCCTGCGGGGTATCCTGAGCGGCATCATCGGTAGCGGAGGCAGGGGACGGTTGCGCCTGCGGGGCCACGGGCGGAGGCGGTGCGGCCGGAGGCACCTGAAGTTCGGTATTGTCGATGGATGTGTCGGTGTTGTTCACAGGATGGCTCCTAAACAAAAGCCGCCCACAAGAGGGGGCGGCATACCGTGTGATGTTGAAAGGAAACAGGAGGAAGGAATGGCGCTCCGGACCGCCTTGAGATCGGAAGCCCACGTTTTTTCATCGGCTGTCGTGTCCGGCGAGAGGACGCAAAGCAGGATCATGGAGTACTGCTCCAGACCTCGCTGGGGCCTTGAGGCTCCAGACCCCATTGACTTGATATTGAAAGAAAAAATGGAGGCTTGGGGCCTCAGGCCCCAAACGGGTTTGGGCGGTAGCCCATTCTTTTTCAGAAACTGTCGTGTACTGTGGCGTCAGATTTAGAGCGTTTTCACACTGAGCGAAAACGCTCTCTGTTTTGAGTGCCGCATTTTCCGGGCCGTTGACCGGAGACGGTCAACGTGAAAATGCTCCAACGCACGCTGGTCTAAAACCAGTGTGCCGGCATGTGGCGGGCAAACTGTTCCCAGGTCGATAAAACGTTTGCCAAAGACGGCACGGCCCCTGTCCTCTGAACAGCCTGCACGACCGGCTGCATGGCCTTGTAGGGATGACCAAGGGCTCTGGACAGAATAGCCGCCGGGTCTTTCAAATAATGATCGGCCAGGGCTTCCAGGCTTGGTTCGGCCTCAGGGTTTTCCATCATGCTGCGCCATGTCGGCATGACCATATCCGCCGGAATGCCTGTTTTGGCGCTGATGTGCTCGGCGGATACCGTATCAAAATCCGGTGTGAAGCCATCCCCGGTCTTCAGGCGGCTCTTGACGTGATCCAGAATTACCGGAGACACCGCCGCCCAGGCCTGGGCATCGGTCAGACTGCCGGATTGCGCCAGCAGGGTATCGATGCGCTGAAAGGCCTGCTGATGCAGGGTGTCAAGCAAGGCGGGATCCTGCATCACCGGGCCTCCGGTCAGGACCGCCTGGTTGATCTTGCTCATCACCGACAGACAGGCCTGGCCGCGCTGTTGCTGAGTGATATCGCCGTGGTTCAGGGCGGTCTGGATGGAGTCAACCATCTGGCGGCCCACCGGCGACAGATAGGGGCGGTCTTCCAGCGTCAGGCGTTGTGAAAAGGCCGCCGGGGGCAAGGTCCCCAACCATATGGCGGTCGAGAAATCGGTGGCTTGAGGCCGCAAACCATAATTGATCTCCTGCTGCCGCTTGAGTCCCGCCAGACTGCGCGGGGGCAGGTGGCGGGTGATGTCAGGCGACAGCGTTTCGACTGTATTCCCCTGATCGAGCCAACCGAAGCCCTCGGTCAAAAGCTCAGTGTGGTACTGGCGGGCCTGAACGAGAGTCTGACTGTGCCTTTGGCGCAGGTCGGCAAGGCCAATGGCAAACTGTTCCGGTGTAAAGTTCTGTTTCCGTGCCATGGCATCATAGGCGTCTTGCAGGTCGTCCAGATCTTGCAGGCCATAGAACTGACCCTGACGGAGTGGACTGGTCGGCCGGGGCAGCGGCTGAGGTACCGGGGCCGCAATGGCCGGGTCAGTTTCGCTATGCACTGTTGTTGTGGTCGGTACGGCAAAGGGGGCTGTCGTCCTGTTCTCGGGAGCCTGCCCCATCCGTTCTTTCCAGCTATCGAGCCTGAGCGTCAGGGGCTCGATGGTTTGGCGAACCTGATGCCTGGTCATGGCCAGGGCAACATGGGGCTGGATGGCCTGATAGTCCTGCTCGCTGATTTGTGCCTTGTTGTCCAGCAGATAGCTTTGTGCCCGTTCGGGATCGTTTTTCTGCAAGGTATCGGTGATGACGGCGCTGTGTGCCTTGCTGCGCCATTCCGCAACGGATTTTTCCGGCGTTACCGCAGGGTCAGGATTGAGCAGGGCCGAGCGTATTGCTTCGGCCTCGCCGGATTTCCAGGCAAGGTCGGCGATGTCGGGCTGATCCCTGAAGGCGACAAAGGTCTTGAGGGACTCTGCCTGGGCATGGTCGGCGACGTCGCGACGGGCCTGGATTTTTTGCTGCTGCAGATGGGTTGCAATGACCCTTTGCAGAGGCTCGTCCATCGCTCTGGCGGCGTTGTCAAAGTACTCTCTTGCCCCGTCGTCAGGCAGGAGGGCGCGGATAGTCTGATGGTTTTCAGACAATTTTTCCTGAACCGCACCATGCAGTGCAACGGCTTGTGCCCCCTTGGATTGCAGGTACGGATCGTCCCCGACCAGAAGGTCACGATCCAGTCCGTCCTTTACATTCAGGGCATAGATCAGGGTGTTCCGCTGGTCCTGGCGCTTTTCCTCGTCGGCGATGGCCTGTTCCTGTGCCTGTGCATCGGCGCGTGCCTGTGTCTTTGACATATGCTTAAAGTCATCACCCAGCCTTTGCAGGCTTTTCCCCATTCTGGCCAGGCTGGAGCCGCCGCTGTCGTAGGCATCAGGGTTGACTGTAATTTTCTGGTAGTCAGCGGGTATGAAGCCCGTTTTGGCAGGAGGAAGTTTTATCATCGGAGTTTCCTTGTGCGACTGTCTGGCAGACGACGCAAAAAAGCCGCCCTCTTGATTGAAAAGGGCGGCGTCTGGCTCGGTGGATTCTGAAAACGGAGGATGGGGCACAAAAAAAGCCGCAGCCCGGTTTGGGGTGCGGCACGAAAGGGATAAAGCGAGAGAACCGCCATCCTGTAAAATATGTTCCCATTTCGTTTACGGCATGCCAATGCTCTTTTTCAGCCCGAGCCCGTTCCATCATTGCGACTTTTGATGGTGAAGGACTCCTCTGTTCCCAATGGAGTTTTACAGGCAGCCAGACCTGTGCCATCATGCGAGAGGCGCACAATCAAGGGTAATACATATGCATGACAATCGCATGGAAGGAATCCGCTCCCTGATGGCGACGGTTGTGGCCGTCGAAATGATCGCAGCGGTGCCGATCTTCCTGCTGGTCTGCCGCGAGGCGTTGTCGATTGCCTCGGCGGGTGCGCTTTTGTTTCTGGCGTTGAGAGCCTTTCTGGGAATTCTTATCCTCTCTGCGCTGGTCGCAAAGTTTTTTGCCTTTCTCTACTGGTTTCCGCTGACGGCTCTTTTTGCGCAAAAAGGGATTACTGACGCGCATAGTTTTGGCAAGGCCGGGCTGGTGCCGGGCTGTTTGCTGATCGTGCTGATTCTGGTGATGGATGGCGGCTTTGATACGCCCGACGGGCTTTATTCCTATGCGGTCTATGCCATGCTGTTCGGGTCTTTTCTGCTGGCGGGATATCTGGGCGGCCGGGCATACGTCAAGGCCATGAACGGTCCGCCGAGAGAAAGCTGGATCAAGGATTTCAGCGTGAAGGAATCTTGACCCCCGGCCAGATCGGCATGCGCTCACTGCGACAAAATAAAAGGTTAGAGCAGCGTGCCTGCATCAGATCACAGTACACGACAGTTGGGGAACAAGGACGTGGAGCACTGCTCCACATCTCGCTGGGGCCGTTAGAGCAAATCCCGAGCAGATGGACACATCTGCGACGACGTATTTGCTTAAATAACAAATCATTAGAGCATTTATCGTGATCCTTGGAGACCGAGAAATGCTCTCGGCCCCAAAAGGTTTGGGCAGTAGCCCATTCTTTGTGTCGTATACCCTGATGCCTCTCCCCCCTTACTTCCTGGCCGCCCAGGTGTTGAACCGTTCGGTCAGGCGGTCGGTGTGTTCCAGCCAGAAATCGGTGTTGTAGGGCAGGGCAATCGCCAGATTCTGCGGCGCGCTGGGCAGGCTGGCCAGCAGGTTGGCATCCAGCAACGAGCTGCTTTTGGCCGAGGTGATGCCATAGCTGATGTACTTCGGCAGTTCCTTCTGCACGTCCGGTTTGCCGACGAAGTTCAGGAACTGATAGGCCTTGTCGATGTTCGGGCTGCCCTTCAGGATCGCCCAGCTGTCCAGCACGTAAATCGCCTGATTCCACAGCAGTTTGAAATTGCGGTGATCCTTGCTGTTGGCGGCGGAAATGCGCCCGTTGTAGGACGAGGTCATCACCACTTCCCCCGACGCCAGCAACTGCGGCGGCTGGGCACCGGCTTTCCAGAACACCAGATCATTCTTGATGGTGTCCAGCTTGCGCAGGGCGCGGGCAACGCCCTCTTCGGTGGCCAGTTGGGCGTAAATGTCAGACAGCGGCACGCCATCGGCCAGCAGGGCGATTTCCAGATTGGTCTGCGGACCCTGTCGCAGGGCGCGCTTGCCGGGGAATTTTTTGGTGTCAAAGAAATCAGCCCAGCTTTTCGGGCCGTCCTTCAGTTTGTCGCCGTCATAGGCCAACACATAGTCATAGACCAGCACGCCAACGCCGCACGGGCTGGTGGCAAACGGCAGATAGGCCGCCTTGCCGCCGATCCTGTCAAAGTCGAGAGTCTCGTACAGCCCTTCTTCGCAGCCAATGGCCAGCTCGGAGGAATCCATCTGGACCACATCCCACGCCGCATGGCCGCCTTCGACCTTGGCGCGCAGGACGCCGACACCGCCATCCCAGCTTTCCTCGGAAACCGGCAGACCGCTGGCGGCGCTAAAGGGCTTGAAGAAGGCCTCCCGCATGGCGTCCTGACCTGACCCGCCAAAACCGACAACAGTCAGGTCGCGGGCAAGGGACGGCTGAACACCACCGGCAACAGCGGCACAGAGGGCGGCTGCGAACAAAAACGTCGTCTTCATGGCACACCTGTCGGATTGAGAATCAGCGAGAAGAACAGCCAGCGGCAAAGCGCCCGCTGACCAGCGTAAACAGTTCAAACAACACCTGCGCCGCCGCATGGGCGGTGTTGGTGGTCGGGTCGTATTGCGGCGCCACCTCGACCACATCCCCGCCGACGATGGTCAGGCCATCAAGACCGCGCAGCAGCTCAAGGGCTTCGCGGGTGGTCAGGCCACCGATTTCCGGGGTGCCGGTACCGGGGGCAAAGGCCGGGTCAAGGCAATCAACATCAAAGGTGACATAGACCGGCCCATCGCCGACCACCTGCCGCACGGTGTCGAGGATGGCGGCTGTGCCCAGCTTGGGAACGTCTTCACCATGGATCACCGTCATGCCGGACTCGCGGGAAAACTCCCACAGGTATTCGGCCGATCCGCGGATGCCGATCTGCACGCAGCGCTCGGGGTCCAGCACACCGTCCAGAACGGCATGGCGGAACGGGCCGCCGTGGTGGAATTTGGCACCTTCATAGTCGCCAGCGGTATCGCAATGGGCATCAAAGTGAACCATCCCGACCGGCTGCCGGGCACCAACCGCTTTCAGGATCGAATAGGTGATCGAATGATCGCCACCGACCGACAGTGGAATGACGTTGGCGGCGATCAGGCGATGGTAAAACGCCTGAATGTCCTGATGCGACTGGTCGAGGCTATAGCGGCTGCGGAACGGCACGTCGCCAATGTCTGCCGCCGTACAGTGCTGGGACGGCATTCGGCGCAGGACGTGGTTGTAGGGGCCAACCCGCTCGATGGAGCGCACCGCCCGCGGGCCAAAGCGCGCGCCCGAGCGGTTGGTCACCCCCAGATCCATCGGCACGCCAACCACGGCGACATCCAGCCCGCCGAAATCATCCCGGCCAGCGGCATCCGGGGCATAGGGCAGGTCAAGAAAGGTCGGGATACCGGCATAGGGTTGCAGGCGGCGGTCGCCATCGGGGAACTGGGCTTCGGCGATGGCGCGGAATTCCGGGTCAAAAACATCGCTGCCCTTGGCATGGGCGTATTTCTGCCGCAGAGCCGACAGCTTGGCGGAATCCGACATGGCAACCTCCTGACGGTAACGAACCAACCATCAACAGCAGACCATGGCCGTTATGCAGGAAAAATAACAACAAGCGTATGTTCAGTTTGATGCCGATCAATGTATCGCTGTCGGCGATGTTATCCCGGATTCTGATCCAGATGGACTGCCGCCAGATCGGCAAGGAAGGCGCGGGTAATGTCGTTCAGGCGGCGCTGCTGGCGGGTGACGACATGAAAGGTCACGTCGTATTGCAGGCGTTGCGGATTCAGCGGTGCAAGCAAGCCTTGCTTTTGATAGGGCAAGGCAAAGTGTTGTGGCATGAACCCCAGATGCTGGCCGGACAGAACGAGGATCGCCAATGCCTCCATGTTGTCCGCCGAAGCGGAAATCAGGGCCGGGGCTTCCATTCTGGATTCTGGCAGCGGATAGGTGCGCCAGGCCCAGGAATGCTGATTGGCTTGATCCTGCGTAACGCTTCCGGCCTGCGAAAACAGCGGGTGGGCGGCACCGCAGTAGGCGACCTGATGTTCGATGAACAGCGGAGTGAACTGCAGGGTTGGCATCCGGTTCCAGAAATAGCCAATCGCCACATCCAGATCTCCGGCCAACAGTTGTTCTTCCAGAATGCGCGGCGAGCGGATTACCAGTTCCAGCCGGACGGCTTCGTCCCGCTGGCGAAAACGGGCGATGGCCTGACTGATGCGGATGTTTTCGCTGAACGGCAGATGTCCGATGGTGCCGATACGCAACGTCCCGACCAGCGTGCGGTCCATGTTGCGCGCTTGTTGACCAAAGTCATCAATGGCGGCCATCAGGATGCGGGCCAGTTCGGTAAAGCGGGCGCCTTTGGGGGTCAGGCGGAAGCCGCTGCGTCCGCGCTCGCACAGGCGAAAGCCCAACCGGCCTTCCAGATTGGCAAGCTGAATGCTGATGGTCGAGGGACTGACGTTCAGGGTGTGCTGGGCCATCGCCAGTCCGCCCGCATCGACGACGGCCAGAAAGACCCGCAAGTGGCGCAAATCGAGGTCGCTGAGATTCCCGAGCACGATACTTCCCTTTCCTCCCCCAAAATGAGCCATCGGTGCCGATTGGCTGTGTGCGTATTTCGTGGGCATCTGCTCGCTGGCGCAACCTGTTTTCTGGGCAGTCGACCTTTTGGGGCACAGTGCAATCATGAAAACCGATGGCCTGCCATATGTGATCACTTTGGTCTATCGCTTGCATGACCTCTTTCATAGATTAGAAAAGAGATCCGTTCCCCCTTGACATCCTGTTTTGACCATGGGGGAGGCGGCAAAACCGATACAGAGAGGCCGCCGGTGAATATCACGCTCCGCCAAATCTCGTACTTCCTCGCCATCGCCGAAACAAGCTCTGTTTCCGGGGCCGCCGCGTCACTGGGAATTTCCCAGTCGGCCATTACCGAAAGCCTCAAGGTTCTCGAAGACCAGACCGGTGCCAAGCTGTTCGAGCGTCACTCAAAGGGCGTCACCCTCACCTATCAAGGCCATGTTTTCGTCCGTCATGCACGGCGGATCATGACCTCGGTAGCTGACGCCGGACGGGCGCTGAACAACCGCCCGGAGGCGATCAACGGCGTGCTGAATCTGGGGGTGACCAGTCTGGTGTCGGGCTACATGCTGGCGGACCTGCTGGCGCGTTTTCGCAAGGTGTTTTCCAACATTACCGTGCGCGTGTTCGAGGAAGAGCGCAGCCACATCGAGCATCTGCTGGTCAATGGCGAGCTTCATATTGCCTTGATGCTGATCTCGAATCTGGGCAATCAGCAGGCGCTGGGCTACGAAGCACTGGTGCGCTCTCCCAATCGGCTGTGGCTGTCGCCCGATCACCCGTTGCTGAAAAACGAAATCATCGGAATCCGCGATCTGGCAGGCGAGCCGCTCATTCAGCTCACCATCGACGAAATGGCCGAGACGTCGCAACGCTGGTGGCGGCAGGCCAACCTGCGGCCAACGCTGGAGCTGAAAACCTCATCGGTGGAAGCCGCGCGCAGTCTGGTGGCAACCGGTGCCGGGATCGCCATTTTACCCGACCTGCTGTATCGGCCATGGTCGCTGGAAGGAGATCGTCTGGAGGCGCGCGCAGTGCACGATCTGACCGCAACGCTCGATGTCGGGATTGCCTGGCGCAAGGGCTCGCCGCTGGGGGAACCGGCACGCATCTTCCTTGATCTGGCCCGCGAACAGCGACCGGGAAAGAACCGGTTCATGGGCTAAAAATGCCCTGGGAAGGGGGTGCCATCCCCATAAATGAGGTGTTCTGCAATCGGTTTTTCCGATAGCAAACGGGGAATATTTTATATTTCACATGGCTTGCTGGTCGTCGTTACCGTTGTGTTACCCCGTGCACGGGCCAAAGCATTTTCAAGGTGACCGCTGACAGTCACCGGTGCGGAAAATGCGGCATGAAAAGTCCAGAGCGTTTTCGCTCGGCGTGAAAACGCCCACAACAACAGGAGTGACGTGTATGGATACCAGCATCCTCATTGATGGCCAGCTTGTTGCCGGGGATGGTCCTGCCGAAACGATCCTTAACCCGGCGACCGGAGCGGTTATTACCACGGTCGGTGAAACCTCGGCCGAACAGCTGCAGGCGGCGATCGGAGCGGCCGACCGGGCCTTTTGGTCCTGGTCCCAAACAACGCCCTCCCAACGTTCGGCGATGTTGCTGGCAGTGGCCGCCCAGATCGAAGCCCACGGCGAAGACTTCGCCCGGCTGGAATCCCTGAACTGCGGCAAGCCGTTCCAACGGATGCTCGAAGACGAAATTCCGGTGATCGCCGACGTGTTCCGCTTCTTTGCCGGTGCCGCCCGCTGCATGGGTGGCAGCGCGACCGGCGAATACATGAGCAATCACACCAGCATGATCCGCCGTGATCCGCTGGGGGTGGTCGGCTCGATCGCGCCGTGGAACTACCCGCTGATGATGGCGGCGTGGAAGATTGCTCCGGCTCTGGCAGCGGGCAATACCGTGGTGATGAAACCGTCGGAACAAACCCCGCTGACCACCCTGAAGCTGGCCAGAATCCTCGCCGATATTTTCCCGGCAGGTGTTGTCAACATCGTCCCGGGCCGGGGCGAAAGCGTCGGGTCGGTGATTGCCAGCCACCCGAAAATCCGCATGGTGTCGTTGACCGGCGACACCACCACCGGGCAGAAAATCCTGCTGGCCTCGCATAAAACCCTCAAGCGCACGCATCTGGAACTGGGCGGCAAGGCCCCGGTGATCGTTTTTGATGATGCCGACCTCGACGAAGTGGTTGCCGGTCTGCGCATCGCCAGCTTCTACAACGCGGGTCAGGACTGTACGGCAGCCTGCCGCATCTATGCCCACAGCAAGATTTACGACAAGCTGGTCGCCGCCTTGCAGGGGGCGGTGTCGTCGCTGGACATGGGGGCCCCGGATGCCGCCACCACCGAGCTGGGCCCGCTGATCAGCGACCGCCAGCGCGACCGGGTGGAAAGCTTTGTCGCCCGGGCCGAAGCCCTGCCGCATGTCGAGATCGTCACCGGCGGCAAAAAGCGCTCCGGCGACGGCTTTTACTTCGAGCCGACCATTGTCGCCGGAGCCTTGCAGACCGACGAAATCGTCCAGCGCGAAGTCTTTGGTCCGGTGGTCTCGATCACCCGCTTTGACGAGACCGATCAGGTGATCGGCTGGGCAAACGACAGCGATTACGGGTTGTCGTCGTCGGTGTGGACCAGCAACGTCAAGACGGCGCTCAAGGTCTCTGCCCGGCTGCAATACGGCTGTGTATGGGTCAACCAGCACATGCCGCTGGTCTGTGAAATGCCCCATGGCGGCATGAAGATGTCCGGCCACGGCAAGGACATGTCGATGTACGGCCTGGAAGACTACACGGTCGTCCGTCACATCATGATGAATTTTGGCTAAGGCTATCGCGGGCGGCTTTGACGAAAAAAGCCGCCCGTTCTGTTTGCGGACAGCACGCCGTGGGCGTTGACCGCCTCTCCCCCTTTTTTTGCCTTTTGCCCTCAGATGGGCCGCATAAGGAGCGCCGAGATGCAAAGCCGTGTCCCTTCCAAAATCACCCGATCGGTTTCTGTGGCTGTTTCCACCACTCTCGCCCTGGCGATTGGGGTGTCCTCGACCAGCGCCGCCTTTGCTGGCGAGCTGAACATCCTGACCTGGGAAGGTTATGCCGACCCCAGCTTTATCAAGGACTTTGAAACCAAAAGCAGCTGTAAGGTCTCGGCCACCTACGTCGGCAGCAACGACGACTTCGCGCCCAAGCTGGCGGCGGGATCGGGTGTTTACGACATCATCGTGCCGTCGATTGATACAATCGGGCAAATGCGGCTGGCCGGCTTTGTGGACTCGATCGACCTGAAAAAAGTCCCCGAGTTCGGACAAGTCCACGCCAAATTCCGCAGCAACCCGGACGTGACGGTGAACGGAGAGGTGTGGGCGGTGCCGTTGATCTGGGGGTCGGTGTCGGTGTTGTACCGGACGGACAAGGTCACCCAGCCGAACAGCATCAAGGTGCTGTGGAACCCGGAGTACAAGGGCCGTATCTCGCTGTGGGATGACAAGAGTGCCATTTACTGGGCGGCGCGGATGTTGGGCTATGACAACATCTATGATCTGGACGACACGCAGCTTGCGACCATCAAGGCCCGGCTGATCGAGCAAAAGCCGCTGGTCCGCAAGTACTGGAGCACCGCAGGCGAACTGGCCCAGTTGTTCCTGAACGACGAAGTGTGGGTCTCCAACGCCTGGACCGGCCTGATTTCCAAGGAAATCCGCAACGGAGGCAAGCCGTTCACCGTCGCTGAAGTCGATCCTGCGGAAAAATCCGAAGGCTGGATGGACTCGATGATGCTGGTGAAGGGCTCTCCGAACACTGACTGCTCGTATCAGTTCATCAACTACATGCTGTCGGCCAAGGGCCAGTGCGGCATTGTCGGCTCGACCGATTACTTCCCGACCAACCCGGTATCAGCCAAGACCTGCCTGCCCGCCGAGGAAGCCAGGAGCCGCCACCTCGACGACCCCGGCTATGTCGACAGTCTGGTGATGTGGCAGATGCCCAAGCGGCTGGACGCCTATCTGGAAACCTGGAACGCGGTCAAGGCGGCGATGTAGTCCGAAAGGGATAGGCAGACACTCAGGGCCGCTCTGTGTGGGGCAGAGCGGCTCCGCAGATATTGTGCTGGTCGGGAGGCAGGCTGTGATGAAGACCATTATCCAACTGGAAAACGTGAGCAAAATCTATTCCGGCGGTTTCAAGGCCGTGGACGGGATCGACCTTGGCATCCTCGAAGGCGAGTTCGTGACACTGCTGGGGCCTTCGGGCTGCGGCAAGACCACCACCTTGCGGATGCTGGCTGGCTTTGAGGAACCGACCCGGGGGCGGATCTCGCTGGATGGCCAGGACATCACCGACAGCCCTCCCTACCGTCGCCCGATCAACACGGTTTTTCAGGACTACGCGCTGTTTCCGCATTTATCGGTGCTGGACAACGTGGCCTATGGCCTGCGCACCGGCAAACGCAAGCTGGGACAGGCACTGGTCGCCGAGCGGGTAAAAAGCGCCCTGGGAATGGTGGGTCTGCTCGGCAAGGCCGACAACCGGCCGGGGCAACTGTCGGGGGGCCAGCGTCAGCGGGTGGCGATGGCGCGGGCGTTGGCCTGCCAGCCGCGCGTGCTGTTGCTGGACGAACCGTTGTCAGCGCTGGACGTCAAGCTGCGCGAAAAGATGCAGGTCGAGCTGAAACAGCTCCATCAGCAACTGGGGATCACCTTCCTGATGGTCACCCACGACCAGAAAGAAGCGCTGGTGATGTCTGATCGCATCGTGGTGATGCACGACGGCAAAATTGCCCAGATCGGCACCCCCGAAGATTTGTACGACCGCCCGGCTTCGGCCTATGTGGCGGATTTCATCGGAGCCTCGAACCTGCTGCACGGGAAGGTCTCGGCGCTGAGCGATGGCTTTGCCGAGGTGGATCTGGACGGAGCCGTCCTGCGCGGTCGGCTGGCCGACAGCGCCCGCGGGTTGGCAGTGGGCGATGCAGCGGTGATCTCGCTGCGCCCCGAGCGTGTCCAGCGGGTGACGGGCAGCGAAAGCAAGGAGTCCCTCAGCGTCTTTGAAGCACGGGTGATGAACCGCCACTTCCACGGCTATGACGTGCGGCTGGATGCCAAGATCGGCGGTCGCTATCAAGACCTTGCCATCGACCTGCGCCGGGACAGCATCGCCATGGTCGACAGCCTGCCGCCGATGGGCGAGGTGGCCCGCTTTGCCATGGCCGCCGCCGATGCTCTGGTCTTTGCGGAGGACCAACAATGACCCCACGTCAAAAGCGCTACTGGTCAGGCTTTGTCGGCGTCTTTGGGGTGCCGCTGGTCTGGACCTCGCTGTTCCTGCTGATCCCCTATGCGGTGATGCTGGCGGTCAGTTTCTGGACCCGCAAGTTTCCGCTGTTCGTTCCCGATTTCCAGTTTGGTAATTTCCGGCAGGTCTTTACCGATCCGCAGTACCTCGAAGTCCTGCTGCGCACCGGCAAAATTGCGGCCTTGGTGTCGGTATTCGCGCTGGCGCTGGGCTATCCACTGGCCTACTTCCTGATTTTTATCGTGCGTACCGCCAAGGTCCGGAACTTTTTGTACATGGTGGTGATCGTGCCGCTGTGGGTGTCGTATCTGCTGCGTGCCTATGTGTGGAAAATCATTCTGGGAACCGGTGGTGTCCTGAACTCGTTCCTGATGTGGACGGGGATCATCGACCAGCCGTCGGGACTGTTCCTCTATAACCAGACGGCGATGGTGATCACCCTGACCTACATCTTCATCCCGTTCATGGTGATGCCGATTTACACCGCGCTGGAAAAGATTCCGCCACGCCTGATTGAAGCTTCGCACGACCTGGGCGAAGGCCCGTTCTGGACCTTCCTGCGGGTGGTGCTGCCGCTGTCGTGGGGCGGCGTGGTCGCCGGGGCAACACTGACCTTTTGTCTGGCATTCGGGGATTTTGTGGCGCCGTCCCTCGTCGGTGGACCCGATGGCATGCTGGTCGCCAACACCGTGCAAACGCAGTTCGGCGCCGCGCTGAACTGGCCGCTGGGCTCGGCGTTATCGACGGTGATCCTGCTGCTTGTGCTGACCATCATCACCATTTCCGAGCGTTCTGAACGCTATGGCAAGATCGACCTCGATTAAGGAGCAAGACCATGCACAAGCTGTATTGGTGGCAACGCGGGTTGCTGGGCGTGGTTGGCGGGACGATGGTTTACCTGTACCTGCCGATCGTGGTGCTGGTGGTGTTCAGCTTCAACTCGAACGCGGTGATGAGCCTGCCGCTGGCCGAATTCACCTTTGACTGGTACCGCAAGGTACTGGCCAATGAGGCGATGCTGACCGCACTGGGGAACAGCCTGATCGTGGCAAGCTGCGCGACGGTGCTGACGGTGGTGATCGGTGTTCCGGCGGCTCTGGTGATTGACCGCTATCGCCTGCCGGGGCTGGGCCTGTTTCGCCGGACCATCCTGTTGCCGCTGTCGCTGCCGGGGATCGTCACCGGGATTGCCATGCTGAACTTTTACCGCCAGCTTGGCATTCCGCTGGGGCTGGGGGCGATCATTATCGGCCACTCAACGGCTTTGCTGGGAATTGTGGTGTCACAGGTTCTGACCCGGCTGTCGCGCTTTAACCGCCGTCTGGAAGAAGCCTCGCAAGACTTGGGGGCCGGGCCCATCGAGACTTTTTTCAAGGTGACCTTGCCCGGTATCCGTTCGGCGATCATTGGCAGTGCGCTGCTCTCGTTCACCTTGTCCTTTGACGAGATTCCGGTGACCTATTTCCTGACCGGGCGCGACAACACGCTGCCGATGTACATTTACTCGACCCTGCGCCGGGGCATCACGCCCGAGATCAATGCGATCGGGACGCTGATTATTCTGGCATCCCTAGTGCTGATTGTAGCGTCGGTGTCGATGCTGAAAGACAAGGATTAGACCAGCGTGCGTTAAAGCTGGCGCCACAGTACACGACAGTTGTGAAACAGGATCATGGAGCGCGGCTCCATACCTCGCCGGGGCCTTCAGGCCCCGGACCCCATTCTTTTGGGACTCAAAGACGACATGGGGAAACAAGGATTAAATGAAATCCCGGAAACGACAAAACCCCCCGCTTTAGGCGGAGGGTTTTGATTGGTGGAGCCAAGCGGGATCGAACCGCTGACCTCTACAATGCCATTGTAGCGCTCTCCCAGCTGAGCTATGGCCCCAAGGGACCCGGCGAATGCCGGTAGTATGGTAACCTGCACCTGAAACAACCTGACTTGGTGGAGCCAAGCGGGATCGAACCGCTGACCTCTACAATGCCATTGTAGCGCTCTCCCAGCTGAGCTATGGCCCCAATAAGTCACGTTATTTTCAGAATTCAGACTGATGTTCCGGCAGAGCCGACTTTTCCGTCTGCACCGTCCGCTGTTTGGGTAACCTCGTTCGGTGGAGCGGGACCATAGTGGCTCTGGCCGGGGCTGGCAAGCAAAAAAAACAGGGTCAGTGATTTTTTTGTGTCAGGACTGGTGGATGGGGGGAGGGCGATAAAAAAACACCGCCGCCCGGCATGGCCCGGCGGCGGTGTCTGTCGGCATGGGCAACCGGCAGGAACGACTTATTCGTCGTCGTCGCCGGATTCCATATGGTCGATCACTTCGGCCATATCGTCATCGTCTTCGCCCAGATCCGAGGTGTCTTCCATCAGATCGCCCTCGTCACCATCATCGTCGGTGAGCAAGGTTGCATCGACCTCATCCTCGTCTTCAACGACAGGACGAGCGACCACGGCCTTTTTGGCGGCATCGCTGCGCGAACCCTTGCCACCGCGCTTGAGCTTCACCACATCCTTTTCGTTTTCAGCGCCACATTTCGGGCAAACGATCGGGGTCTTGTTCAGGTCGTAAAAGCGTGCGCCACAGGTGGTGCAGGTACGCTTTGTGCCAAGTTGCGGATTGACCACCCGAGTCCTCCAGCATGTTTGTCAGGTACGAAAAGCGCATTTGCCACTTTATGCGGTCCCTGTCAAAAGCAAAAATGCAACCGCCTGTCGAAAGCGGCCCCTATGCCGGGCGACAGCCCTATGGTACCAAACCCGTCGGAATGGATGCGATATCTGCTCTGGCCGTCTGGTCCGGGGCAGAACAGCCAGGAAATGGAACAGGTCATGAGCAGCAGCGAAGCTCCCCAGCCGTTATGGTCCCGTCCGCGTGGTGCCCTGAAAGGCACCTTGACCGTGCCGGGCGACAAGTCGATTTCGCACCGGGCGCTGATGTTCGGGGCGCTGGCGTTGGGGGAAACCACCGTCGAGGGCCTGCTGGAAGGCGAAGACGTTTTGCGCACCGCCCAGGCGATGCGGCAACTGGGGGCGACGGTCGAGCGGCTGGGCGAAGGGGCGTGGCGTCTGCAAGGGCGCGGTGTCGGCGGCCTGTGCGAACCCGACGACGTGCTGGACATGGGCAACTCCGGGACCGGTGCCCGCCTGCTGATGGGCCTGCTGGCCACCCACCCGTTCACCAGCGTGCTGACCGGTGACGCCTCGCTGCGCAAGCGTCCGATGGCGCGGGTGACGGTGCCGCTGTCGCATTTCGGCGCGACCTTCACTGGCCGCTCGGGCGGTCGCCTGCCGCTGGCGGTGACCGGGACCGCAACGCCGGTGCCGCAGACCTACGAACTGCCGGTGGCCTCGGCGCAGGTGAAAAGCGCGGTGCTGCTGGCCGGTCTGAACACCCCGGGCGTAACCACCGTCATCGAGCCGGAAGCCACCCGTGACCATAGCGAACTGATGCTGCGCGCTTTTGGTGCCGACCTGACGGTCAGCGTGCGCGACGACGGGGCGCGGGTGATCACCCTGGTTGGTCAGCCGGAGCTGACCGGTCGCGCCGTCAAGGTGCCGGGCGACCCGTCCTCGGCAGCGTTCCCGGTGGTGGCGGCGCTGATCGTTCCCGGTTCGCACATCGTGGTGCGCAATGTCGGGATGAACCCGCTGCGCACCGGCCTGTTCACCACCCTGCTGGAAATGGGTGCCGACATCAAACTGGTCAACGAGCGCGAAGAAGCCGGTGAGCCGGTGGCCGACCTCGAAGTCCGCTACAGCGCCCTCAAGGGGGTAACGGTGCCGCCCGAACGCGCCCCCAGCATGATTGACGAATACCCGATCCTGTCGGTGGCAGCGGCCTGCGCCAGCGGGGAAACCCGCATGCTTGGTCTGGCCGAGCTGCGGGTGAAGGAAAGTGACCGTCTGGCAGCGATGGCCGATGGCCTGAAGGCCTGCGGCGCAGATACCGACGTGGCCGAAAACGATACGCTGGTGGTGCGCGGCAGCGGCCAGCCGCCGCGCGGCGGGGCGATGATCCCGGTCAACCTCGATCACCGTATCGGGATGAGCTATCTGGTACTGGGGATGACCACCGCCGAAGCGGTTGGCATTGATGATGCCTCGGCGATTGCCACCAGCTTCCCCGGCTTTGCCGACATGATGATTGAGCTGGGAGCCGATATTCATGGCGCATGATCTGCTGGTGATTGCCATCGATGGCCCGGCGGCGGCTGGCAAGGGCACGCTGGCCCGCCGTCTGGCGAACGAACTGGGACTCGCCTACCTCGATACCGGTTCGATTTACCGGGCGGTCGGGGTGTCGGTGCTGAAAGCCGGGCAGGACCCGGCCGATCCGGTAGCAGCGGCGGCAGCGGCGCAGGCCCTGACCCCCGACAGCCTGTCGGTTTTGCAACAAGACCCGCTGCTGCGCTCGGAAGACGGTGGCAAGGCCGCCTCGCTGGTTGCCGCCCAACCCGCTGTTCGGCAAGCCCTTCTTGATTTTCAGCGCGCCTTTGCCAGCACCCCGCCGGGCGGTGCCCGTGGGGCGGTGCTCGACGGACGCGATATCGGGACGGTGGTTTGCCCCGATGCCCGGGTGAAACTGTTCGTCACCGCCTCGGTCGAGGAACGTGCCCGCCGTCGCGTGAAGGAGTTGCGGGAACGGGGCGAAACGGTTATAGAGTCCGTCGTTCTTCAGGATATGAAGGACCGGGATGAACGCGATCAGGCGCGCGCTGTTGCGCCGTTGCGTCCGGCAGACGATGCCCTGGTGCTCGACACCTCGGCGCTGGATGCCGATGCTGCGTTTGCAGCAGTTCTGGCCCATATCGGGGAACGTGGCTGAAAACATGGCCCTGTTGACCGGCCTTACCGGCTGGTTCGACAAGGTTTTTTTGTTTTCGCCAGAGTAATGCCGGCAGGCGGGCCCATTGGGGGCTGCGTGCCAAAAGACCGCCGGATACAACCGGCCGGCCTGAAAAATGACACTCGAAAGGATCTGTATTCCCATGGCTGATGCCGCTTTTGAAAGCTTTGAGGCCCTCCTCGAAGAATCCCTCTCCGCCGAATCCGGCCTTGAAGGTCAGGTGCTGCGTGGCACCATTGTTGCCGTCGACGGCGATTTCGCTCTGGTTGACGTGGGCCTGAAGTCCGAAGGCCGCGTGAACATCAAGGAATTCGCCCGCACCGGTGACGAAGCCGAACTGCGCGTTGGCGACGAAGTCGAAGTGTTCGTTGAACGCTACGAAGACCGTGATGGTCAGATCGTCCTGTCCCGCGACAAGGCTCGCCGCGAAGAAGCCTGGAACGACCTGGAAAAGGCTTCCAACGAAGGCGCTCGCGTCGAAGGCGTGATCTTCGGCCGTGTGAAGGGTGGCTTCACCGTCGATCTGAACGGCGCTGTGGCGTTCCTGCCCGGCTCGCAGGTTGATATCCGTCCGGTGCGTGACATCACCCCGCTGATGGGCCAGCCGCAGACCTTCCAGATCCTGAAGATGGACCGCGCCCGCGGGAACATCGTTGTGTCGCGTCGCGCCGTGCTGGAAGAAAGCCGCGCCGAAGAACGCGCCAAGCTGATGGCCGGCCTGAAGGAAGGCATGGTCCTCGACGGCGTGGTCAAGAACATCACCGATTACGGTGCCTTCGTGGACCTGGGCGGCGTCGATGGCCTGCTGCACGTCACCGACATCTCGTGGAAGCGCGTCAACCACCCGTCCGAAGCCCTGACCATCGGTCAGACCGTCAAGGTGCAGGTGATCCGCTTCAACCCGGAAACCCAGCGCATCTCGCTCGGCATGAAGCAGCTTGAAGCTGATCCGTGGGAAGGCGTTGCCGCCAAGTACCCGGTTGGCACCAAGTTCGCTGGCCGCGTGACCAACATCACCGACTACGGCGCCTTTGTGGAGCTGGAACCGGGCGTTGAAGGTCTGGTGCACGTTTCCGAAATGTCGTGGACCAAGAAGAACATCCACCCGGGCAAGATCGTTTCCACCTCGCAGGAAGTGGAAGTCATGGTCCTGGACGTGGATCCGGAAAAGCGCCGCATCAGCCTGGGCCTGAAGCAGTGCATGGGCAATCCGTGGGACGATTTCTCGGACAAGTTCCCGCCGGGCACCATCGTCGAAGGCGAAATCAAGAACATCACCGAATTCGGTCTGTTCATCGGCCTGCACGGCGAAATCGACGGCATGGTTCACCTGTCCGACCTCGCTTGGGGTGTGGCTGGCGAAGAAGCCGTCAAGGAATACAGCCGTGGCGATGTCGTCAAGGCCAAGGTTCTGGACGTCGACGTCGAGAAGGAACGCATCTCGCTGGGTATCAAGCAGCTGGGTGAAGATCCGTTCGAACAGGCCACCTCGGGCCTGCGCAAGGGTTCGATCGTTACCTGCACCATCACCCTGGTTCAGGAAAACGGCGTCGAAGTCGAAGTTGATGGCGCCACCGGCTTCATCCGCAAGTCCGACCTGTCGCGTGATCGTGGCGATCAGCGCGCCGAGCGTTTCGCCGTTGGCGAAAAGATCGACGCCAAGATCACCCAGATCGACCCGAAGACCCGCAAGCTGAGCCTGTCGATCAAGGCGCGTGAAATCGACGAAGAAAAGCAGGCGATGGCCGAGTACGGTTCGACCGACTCGGGTGCTTCGCTGGGCGACATCCTCGGCGCCGCGCTGAAGCAGGCCCAGAAGGACAAGGAATAACGGTCACTCCGTTACCTGTCTGGTCTCTCCCGGCTATCCGCTGAGCGGACCCGGGAAAGGGCCCTTACAGAAAAGCCACAGGCCAATGGTCTGTGGCTTTTTTGATGGCCTGTCCGTATGATACACACATATTTCCAAGGTCGTTTCCATAGGGAAACATTGCAACCATATATAGAACAAACGTAACAAACACTTTTATGGTTTGCAGAACCGGGACTGCTTTTGCTAGAGTGTCGGCACGTTAGAGCTGTGAGCCTTAAATGTGAATCATGCTCACAGCTCTAACCTTTTGTATTGCCGCATTGTTGTTGCGAAAACCGGTTCCCGCTTTTCGCACAATGCTCTAGCCCGCGAGGGTTCATCTCTTGCCGGAGGTTTGTTTCCGTGCTGTATCCTCCCATGTTTTCCGGTGCTTTTGCTGGGGGACTGGCTCTATGAGCGAGAAAAAAGATCTTCCCCTTTCACCTGTAGACGAACGGGTCAAAGTCCTTGAGGCACTCCGGACTGTTGCCTTGCGCTTTGAAAAGGACGTGGGGAAACTCGGCTATCACGAGATTGCCTTGCTGCTGGGAACGGCCCGGACGGCCGCAGAAGAAAATCTGCGCAGCCTGTCAGATGACAGTACACGACAGTAAGACAGCAGGGACGTGGAGCATTGCTCCACACCTCGCCGGGGCCTTCAGGCCCCGAAGGGTTTGGGCGATACCCATTCTTTTCCACCAACTGTCGTGTCCTGAGACCTGACGCAGGCTCACTGCTCTAACCTTTTGATCTGTCGCAGTGATTTTGCGCAAAACCGGTTCCCCCTTTTGCGCTTATTGTTCTAATAGGCTCCGTCCCGCTTCAGCACCGCCGGGATGGTTTTCATGATAATGACCAGATCATACCACAGCGACCAGTTCTTGATGTACCACTCGTCATAATAGGCCCGGTCCATGAACGACGTGTTGCTGCGACCGCTGATCTGCCAGATTCCGGTGATTCCCGGACGCACGCGGCAGTAATGCAGATAGGCATGCCCATAGGTTTCAACTTCGCGTTCCAGCAGGGGCCGGGGACCGACCAGACTCATCTCTCCCTTCAGGACATTGAGGATCTGGGGCAGCTCGTCCAGACTGGTGGCGCGCAGGAAATTACCGACTTTGGTAACGCGCGGATCATTCCTGATCTTGAAGTTATTTTTCTGGTATTCGTCCCACAGGGTGGGATTCTCGTCTTTCCAGCGGGCAAGAGCGGCCTCGGCATCAACGCGCATGCTGCGGAACTTGATACAGCGAAACGTCTTGCCCTTATACCCCATCCGTTCTTGATAAAAGAACAGCGGCCCCCCATCCTCGGCGCGGATCCTGATCGCCAGAAAGGCCAGCAGGGGCAGAAACACCAGACAGGCAATCAGTGCCAGAATCAGGTCTACACCGCGCTTTAGAACCCGCTTTACCGGGCGGGCCAGCGAGTTGCGGGTGTGCAGGATGACGGCTTCGCGACCGAAAACATGGCTGACTTCCATCCCCATCAACGGTAACCCCCGCAACGGAGGGGCGACATCGATCTGGTAGCCGTGGGCAGATAAAAGATCAATCACGCGGAAATAAGACGGATCACCCACGTCATCGGGGGCCACAACAATATGGTGGCCAAAAAACGGCGTTTCTTCTGACTGAACATCAATCTTCGGGTTCATCGGGTCTTGCAGCCCCAGGCGCAACAGCGGTATGGCTGGCGGCAAATCTGCAGACAGCGGGTGTTGTTCTGACAGGTTCACAAACCCGCGGACGTCATAGCCCAGCACTTTCTCATGCGTCAGGGTGAAATAGGCTTCCACGGCATTATCGCCGCTGCCCACGATCAGGGTGGGGACATCCCAAAAGCCGATGGCCCGCAACCCGCGTTTGGCGAACGACCGGCCAAGCGGAATCCCGGCAGCCAGAAAGAGCCATGGCGCGATACGGGAGAACGCATGATGGATGTCACCGGAAAAATCAAAAACCGCCAGATCCAGCAGCCCAAGGATTCCCAGTCCGGCCAGAATTTCGCGGGCGTCATCCCAGAACAACCGGCGGCGGGAATAATGTCCATAGAAGTAGGACATGCCGCCGAACATGCAGAAAAGAATGGTGAACCAGTGCAGCCCCCCCAGAGAGGCGCCTCCGGCGATTCCTGGCTGAACTGACCGGGCCAACAGGGGTATCGCGCTGTCGGCCGGAGAGCGTAGCACGCCATAGGCGGCACAAAACAACGCGGCATCAGACATCAGCAACGATGTCTTGCAAATCCGCCGTTTGACTTTATGCATATGCGTGATTTTCAGAACGGACAGCATGGCATTCCCCGCATGTCAGCATCCCCCATGGAGCCATGGAACCCTTCCCCGGAACCCACGGCACACGATACCCGGGGAACAAGCACAGGCCGCCACCTGCATCACGTCCCCGCCGCCTGTCTTTCGCGCAAGGCCTCTGGGCTATGTCCCGCTGTCAGACAGGCCGACGGGCCCGCAGTGCCTGACTGAGTGTCCCGTCATCAAGGTAATCCAGTTCCCCCCCAACCGGCACCCCATGGGCCAACCCCGACACCCGCAAGGAATGATCCTGGGTTTCGGCGGCTTTCAGGCGATCGGCGATGTAATGTGCCGTTGTCTGGCCTTCGATGGTGGCAGGCAGGGCCAGAATGACTTCCTGCACCGCTGGCTGTGCCGCCCGTTCCAGCAGACGGGGCAGGTGGAGGTCTTCCGGGCCGATTCCGTCCAGAGCCGACAGCAGCCCCCCCAGCACATGATAACGACCGGAAAAGGCCCGTGTGCGTTCCAGCGCCCACAGGTCATCGACATCTTCGACCACGCAAATCACCGCGTCATCCCGGCGCGGATCGGCGCACAGGCTGCACGGAGAGGCGGTATCAAAATTACCACACCGAGGACAGGGCCGGACGCGCTCGGCCACCTGGGCCAGCGCCGTTGCCAGCGGTTCGAGAGCACTGTCCCGCCGCTTGATCAGGTACAAAGCCGCCCGCCGCGCTGACCGGGGTCCCAGCCCCGGCAGGCGCGCCAGCATTTGCATCAGATGCTCTATCTCCGGCCCGGCCATGCTGGTCCCTGGATCAGAACGGCAGCTTCATGCCCGGAGGCAGCGGCAGGCCAGCGGTGATCTTGCTCATTTCATCCTGCATCATGGTCTCGGCCTTGACCTTGGCATCATTATGGGCGGCCACGATCAGGTCTTCCAGCACTTCGATTTCGTTGGGATCGATCAGGCTGGGGTCGATCTTCAGCTTGCGCAGCTCACCCTTGCCGTTCAGCGTCACCGACACCAGACCGGCCCCGGCTTTGCCTTCGACTTCGGTTTCGCCCATTTTGGCCTGCATCTGCTGCATTTTGGCCTGCATTTCCTGGGCTTTCTTCATCATGCTGCCGAGGTTTTTCATCGGTCGCGCTCTCCGTAGAACAACGTTGGGAACAAATGAGGGTGGCTGCTTATTCCATCGAATGGAAGCCAAAATCAAGCAACAGATCGGGATCGCCCGCATCCGGACCATCCTCGGGGTCATAAGTTTCCGGTGGTGCCGGTGGCAGGGCCTCGAACAGCGGCTTTTCTTCGAGGTCGCGCACCAGACCGATCGACGCCTTGGGGAAGGCTTCGAGGATTTTTTGCACCAGCGGATTGGCCCGCGCCCCGGTCATCGTCTGTTCAAACAGGGTCGCTTCACCGGCCTGTTCCGAACCGCTGATGGTCCACGGGCGTCCGGTCCACTGGCTGAGCAGCTTGCTGACCTGCAGGGTAAAATCACGCGGGACTTTTGGCGTCAGGCGCAGGTCGATCCGGCAGGCGCGGCCATCATAGCGCACCAGATGGACATCCCGTTCCAGATGGACCTGCAAAACCGCTTCGCGTTTCTGGCGGAACAGCGCCACCACCCGGTCGAACGAGGACGGAACCGGCAGCACGTCGCCCCCGGCGTCGGGTGCAGGCTGGGGGGCAGGCCGGGCTGGTGGCGGTGGCGGGGCCACAGACCGCTCCACCGGTGGCGGGGCCAGGTCGGCAGGAGGCAGTTCTTCGGTTGCCCAGGGTGGCACCTCGTCCGCAGGCACTGGTGCGGAAACAAGGGGTACGGGCGCAGGAGGCACGGGCGGAACCGGCGGACGAACCGGAGCCGGAGCGGGAGGCTCAACGGGGGCCGGAACAGGCGCAGGGGAGGAGGTGGGGACCGTCGGGCTGGCAGGCGAAGGGCTCGGACGGTTAGGGGCGCCCCCCGCCAGAGGAGGGTTTCCCGCTGGCCCGCCTGCCGCCTGCAGTTTGGCCAGTGCCTCGGCCGGACTGGGCAGGTCCGCCGCATAGGACAGGCGGATCAGGCACATTTCGGTGGCTTGCAGGGTCGAAGAGGCACTGCGCGCCTCGCTGATCCCCTTCAACAGCATTTGCCAGGTGCGGGTCAGCACCGGCACCGCCAGCCGACCGGCCATGTCCTTGCCGCGCACCCGTTCGGTTTCAGCGGCCATCGGATCATCGGCACTGGCGGGCGTCACCTTCAGGCGGGTCAGCCAGTGGGTTAGTTCCAGCATGTCGTTCAACACCACCACCGGGTCGGCCCCGGCGGCGTACTGGTCGTTCAACAGGGTCAGGGCGGTCTGGATGTCCCCGCGCATCACCGCGTCAAACAGGTCAAACACCACCGCCCGGTCGGCCAGCCCCAGCATGTCGCGGACCTGCTGTTCGGTGACCATACCGTCACCACCCGCCCCGGCCCCGGCCTGCGCAATCGCCTGATCGAGCAGCGACAAGCCGTCGCGCACCGAGCCATCAGCGGCCCGCGCCACCAGCCGCAGGGCACCGTCTTCGATGCGAGCCTGTTCGGCGGCGGCAATGCGGGTAAAGTGGTCGGCCAGCGTTTCCGCCGTCACCCGCCGCAGGTCGAACCGCTGACAGCGCGACAGCACCGTCACCGGAACCTTGCGGATTTCGGTGGTGGCAAAGATGAACTTGACGTGTTCCGGCGGTTCTTCCAGCGTCTTCAGCAGGGCGTTGAACGCCCCGGTCGACAGCATGTGGACTTCGTCGATGATGTAAATCTTGTAGCGGGCCGAGGTCGGGCGATAGCGCACGCCCTCGATCAGCTCGCGAATGTCGCCTACGCCGGTCCGGCTGGCGGCGTCCATTTCAAACACGTCCACATGACGGTCTTCGGCAATCGCCCGGCAATGCTCACACTGGCCACACGGCTCGACGGTCGGGCCGCCGGTACCATCGGGACCAATGCAATTCAGGCAGCGGGCAATGATGCGGGCAGTGGTGGTCTTGCCAACCCCGCGGACACCGGTCAGCACATAGGCCTGCGCCAGACGTCCCGTGCGAATGGCATTCGACAGGGTGCGCACAAGGGCCTGTTGGCCGATCAGGGTGGAAAAATCTGCGGGGCGATATTTGCGCGCCAGCACGCGATAGGCGGCCTCGCTGGTAGCGACGGAAGATGGTTCGGTCTGGTCGCTCATCACCACGGCAAATGCCAAAAAACAGGGGAACCGGTTGGCAGAAAGGTGGAAGGCCGGACATGACCCGGATCTTACTCGTTACGGCTGCTCCCTTCCGGGCCTGACCGGGTTGGCGAGGGCTCCGTCCACGCCGACCTTCCGGGGGCAGTATATCGACCATAAACGCGTCGATGGCAAGAGGGAGTTATGCAAACCGTAACAATAAGACGGCAGAAAGACACATGACGAACGGCTGCACCCGTGTCATGGTTGCCCGATGATGTCCGATGCGTCTTTTGCCCACCAACCGGGGCGACCTGCTTTTACGGTCGAGGCCCTGGACCGTAGCGCCACCATGCGCAAATCCCCTGACTGCCTGCTGGCAGCCTGGGCTGATCCGCGCAGCCGGGTTCTTGTCTGCTGGCGTGACCAGCACCTGATGACCCCGGACCGCCAGACCGTTCAGACGGTCGAGGTCCGTCATCCGTTGGTCAGTGACACCGAGCCGCTGTTTCTCGGGCTGCTGGACGGGGTGCCGCATTTCGCGGTGCAACTGCGCAGCGGTGACGAGCCGCCGCCGGTGGCCGGAGGCGTGTGGGACAGCCTGCGCACCGTCGGCCTGCTGGCTCCGGCGGACATCGCCGGGATCGCGGCCATGGCTCAGGGTCTGTTCCACTGGCACCTGCGCCACCGCTTTTGCGGCCTGTGCGGCGCACCGACCAGCCACGAAGAGGGCGGCCACCTGCGCCGGTGCAGCAATCCGGCCTGCGCTGCCCCCCATTTCCCGCGTACCGACCCCGCCGTGATCATGCTGGTCAGCGACGGCCCCGACCGTATCCTGCTCGGTCGGCAAGCGGCATGGTCCCCCGGCATGATGTCGACGCTGGCCGGATTCGTCGAACCGGGCGAAACGCTGGAACAGGCCGTCGCCCGCGAGGTGCTGGAAGAGGTCGGCTTGCAGGTGCGCAACGTCCGCTATTTCGCCAGCCAGCCGTGGCCATTCCCCGCCTCGCTGATGCTGGGCTTTATCGCCGAGGCCGCCTCTACCGAGATCCGCGTCGATCAGGACGAACTGGAAAGCGCCCGCTGGTTCACCCGCGACGAGTTGCGCAGCTTCCGCGACAGTCCACAGGCCGAAGGCGATGGCTATGCCTTCCCCAGCCCGATCTCGATTTCCCGCGCCCTGATCAACCACTGGCTGGCCTCGACCGGCTGAAAACGGCGCCGCAGAAAAAAGTGACCGCTATCGCTTTCCGCTGGTTGCTTTTTTCTGCCGGGGCTGTATATAGTGCCCTTCCCTTGCTGACCACGGCAAGGTCGATATGGCGATGCACCCGTAGCTCAGCTGGATAGAGTACTGCCCTCCGAAGGCAGGGGTCACAGGTTCGAATCCTGTCGGGTGCACCAATCTTCCCCGGAAAATCAAACGGTTATAGCACACGCTGTTGAGCGTGGTAGCGCCCTTGCGCCGTTTTGCACCGCTTTTTGCGCCCGTTTCGGCGCCTCGCCGTACAAATCCCGTGCAGTGTTGTTTGCGTGTCGGAGGCCAGCCATGAGCGCGCGCCGCCCCTTCCGGGACGCGTGGGGCCTGGGGATAAACTTCGACGCCGACATGGTGTGCGACGAGGCGAACGATGCGTTCACCATCGGCCGGGATAAGCGTTTCGCCAGTGTCGGCGAGACCTTCGGAGAGGCGATCAACTCAGACGCGGCCGTCCGGGTTCAGCATCATTTCGATGATGGCGGGGTCGTCCAGGAAGTGCGTGTGCGTCCTTACCAGGAAACTATCGTAGTTGCGCGCGGAATCTGTGCGAGCACCATCGCGGAGCCTCCAAGAGGCGCATGGGCTGGACTCGCCACGATCGTTCCACCGACAACGCTGTCATAATTATTAAGTAGTGCTTAAAGACCCATCCAAATATGGGCATATAATCACGGAATGGGTTCTATCCTATCTTTCTCGACGGGGCGAAATGTCGAGAAGGATAGGCGTCTTGTGTTCATGCAAAGGGTTCGTCGTACCAATGTTAGTAGCGGTGGCAATGCTTGCCTCCGCGAGCGCAATGGCTGATCCGATGGCAAAATCTGAGTCTCTGGCCATTCAGGAACAGGGAAGCTTCGCTGTCGGCGGGGCCGTGGTGAGAGCACCTGGCACGTACAACAATAACAATCCGACCGCCGAGGGACAGAGTTTCCACGGCGATCATCTCTACGCCTTCTATCAAATCCCGCAGAACCCCAAACCGCTGTCCATCGTCATGCTGCATGGCGCGTATCAATCGGGGCGCAGTTGGGAGACTACCCCGGATGGCCGGGAGGGATTTCAGACGATCTTCCTGCGGCGGGGCTTCCCCGTTTACATCGTCGATCAGCCTCGGCGTGGCCGGGCCGGCAACAGCACGGTCGCCATGACGATCGAGCCGACGCCATTCGACCAACTCTTCTTTGATCAATTCCGGATCGGCAAGTGGCCGGACTACTTCGACAACGTCCAGTTCGATCGGAAGCCGGAGACGCTGGAGCAATTCCTCCGTTCGCTCACGCCGAATACCGGTGCTTACGATGCCGGCGTGGTCTCGGATGCCATGGCGGCGCTGTTCGACAAGACTGGCCCGGGTGTCCTGTTCTCGCATTCGCAGGCTGGCGGGCCCGGCTGGCTGACGGCGATCAAGAGCCAGAATGTCAGGGGGATCGTAGCCCTCGAACCAGGCAGTGGGTTCATTTTCCCCGAGGGGGAGTTACCTGCGGCAATGCCAAGCGCTGCAGGCACGCTGATGCCGGAGGCAGTGCCGCAGGCGGATTTCGAGAAGCTGACCCGTATCCCGATCATCATCTACTACGGCGACAATTTCCCGATGGAGCCGACCGCAGAGCGCGGCCAGGACAACTGGCGAGTGCGGCTGGCGATGGCCAGGCTGTGGGTGGACGCCATCAACAAACACGGCGGTGACGCCCAGCTCGTACATCTGCCGGAGATCGGTATCCGTGGCGGTACGCACTTCCTGATGTCCGACCTGAACAATATCGAGATCGCGGACCAGATATCGATGTTCCTCACCAAGAAGACGCTGGACTGATGCGCCGCGCGCGCGGCCTCTCGCGACGCCGCGCGTGCCCATCATCCGCAGCGGCAGAAAGGAGACTGAAATGAGCGATCACACCATCAATCAGGGACGGCGCGAGTTCCTTGGAGCCTCCGCGCTCATTCTATCAAGTGTAGTCATGGGAGTTCCAGCAATGGCCAACGCAGCAGAGACCAGGATCAAAGGGTTCACCCCCGTTTATCGGGGAGCGATCATGCAAAATGAGGCGGGCAAGGTTAATGTCCACCCGGTCACTTACAAGCTCCACGGCCTGGATATTGCTGCCAACGTCTACACTCCGGCGAACTACGATCCGCAGAAGAAATATCCCGCCATCGTCGTCGCCCATCCGAATGGTGGTGTGAAGGAACAGACCGCAGGCCTCTACGCTCAACGCCTGGCGGAACAGGGCTTTATCACGATCGCAATGGATGCCTCCTACCAAGGTGCGAGCAGTGGCGAGCCGCGTAGCGTGGACAAGCCCCAATTCCGCATTGAGGACATTCACGGCGCGGCAGACTTCATCACGCAGTATCCCGGTGTCGACACTGCGCGTCTGGGCCTGTTCGGCATTTGCGGCGGTGGCGGATACTCGCTGGCGGCGGCGAAGAGCGACAAGCGCTTCAAGTCGGTCGCGACGCTCAGCATGTTCAATTCAGGGCGCGTTCGCCGTAACGGCTTCAAGGATTCGCAGCTCGATACGATTCAGAAGCGCTTGCGGCAGGCTTCGGCTGCCCGCGCCCAGGAAGTAGCCGGGGGGACGATTCCCTATTCCGGCGATGCCGACATGACGGATGCGCAGATCGCTGCGCTGCCGTTCGAAATGTATCGGGAGGGATACGAGTATTACTGGCGCACGCACGCGCACGAAGGCTCGACCTTCAAATACACCACGAGCAGCTTGCTCGACCTGATGCGCTGGGACGCCACTGACGAGATCGCGCTGATCGACCAGCCGTTGCTGATGATCGCCGGGGGCAAGGCCGACAGCCTTTACATGACCGAGGATGCCTTCTCGAAGGCCACGGGAACGACGGACAAGGAATTTTTCAAAATCGAGGGCGCGAGCCACATCCGGACCTATTGGGTTCCCGAATATGTCGCCGCGGCGATGGGCAAGCTCGCGCCTTTCTTCTCCCGGACCCTCGTTTCCTGACCACTCATGACATGGCGCTCAGGTTTCATCCGGGCACCATGCCTTTTCCGCCACGTCGAGGAGTGATGCATTGAAAAAGCTCACCAGAAACCTGTTCGTTGCTGCAAGCCTTGTCCTTACCGGAGGAGTTTCCACCACGGCCAGCGCCCAAAGTGAGGCCCCCGCCGCGTCCGAAGCAGCTCCGGAGAAATCGCGTGCGCGCCCCTCAGGCCCGCTTCAGCAAAGACTTGTTCCTGGGATGGCCAAGTACACCGACGAGGTGCTTTTTGGCGAGATATGGCCCGGCGAGGGCCTTTCGCCGCGCGACCGCAGCCTTGCCGTTATCTCGGTCCTTATCGCCACCAGCAAGCCGGCGCAGCTTCGCGGCCATCTCGGTCGCGCGTTGGACAATGGCGTCACGCCCGTGGAAGCATCGGGCGTTCTTACCCACCTTGCCATCTACTCGGGCTGGCCGAATGCGGTCTCGGCGCTCGAAGTGTATGATGGCGTCTATACTGAACGGAACATCGACTTCACTGCACTGCAAGCCGAGCTTCAACGGCTTTCTCCTGCTTCTTCGGGCGCCGAGGCGGCAGAGGCAATAACGGCTCAATTTGGAGCTGTGGCGCCGAAGTTCGCCGATCTTACCAATCGGGTTGTCTTCGGTGACCTTTGGACCAGGTCCGACCTTAGCGTCCGTGACCGCAGTCTTGTCACAATCGCCGTCCTTACCGCCACGGGCGACATCGACCTGCTGGAGCCGTATTTGCGCCTCGGCGTGGAGGCCGGGCTCACCCGCGATGAGATCGTGGAGGCCCTGACGCACCTCGCCTTCTATGCGGGCTTGGGGAAGGCTACCAGGGCTCTGACAGTCGTCACCCAGACCTTGGGCGGCTGACCGATCTCAGCCTTCAGAAACCACGCCAGCCCGAAAGGACCAACGCTCGTGACGAAAACCCTTGCCGGAGTTGCTCTGCTCATGACCCTTGCCACGCCAGCCTATGCAGATACCAAAGTCGTCGTCACCCGCGCCGGTTCACAGCCCTCCTCCTCGGGGGCGGTCGAGAACTTCACCGGCACCGTCCGGGTTGACGACCGCTTCAAGGGAAGCGGTGAGGCTCGGATCAGTGGCGCGACCGTCACTTTCGAGCCGGGTGCCCGAACGGCCTGGCACACGCATCCGCTGGGTCAAACGCTCATCGTGACGGCGGGTGTGGGTCGCGTTCAGCACTGGGGTGGTCCGATCAAGGAGATCCGGCATGGCGATACTGTCTGGATTCCGCCCGGCGTGAAGCACTGGCATGGCGCGAGCCCTACGGTGGGCATGAGTCATATCGCCTTCTCCGAAGCGATGGACGGCAAGACCGTCGACTGGATGGAGCACGTGTCCGACGAGCAGTACGGACGCTGATCCTCGACGTGAACCGAAACATGCGCCAGGACGCTGGCGCCGCGGCCTGCCGAACCCAATCGAAAAGCGAGCATGTCCTTGAAACGAATGACGATGATCCTTGCGTTAAGTGCCTTGGCCGCCTTCGCTGTCTCCCTGATCGGATGGCAGGTGCGTGCTGAAACGAATCGCGTGCAGTTTCCCAATCTCGAGGAGCTGGTTCATTACACGACTGTCAGGCGCGGCACTGTGACGGAGCACATCATGACTACGCCTGCGGCCATGGAGGCGGTCAAGAACGGACAACCGATTCCGGCAGGCACCCATTTCGTGCTGGTCGACCATCGCGACGGCGAACTCTATCGCTACTTCGTCATGCAGAAGGGCGAGAATTGGGGGGCGGACTATGACGAAAGCCGCCGCACCGCCGATTGGCAGTTCCAATGGTTCTGGCCGGACAAGTCAATCAACATGGGCGAGAACACGGCGCGCTGTCAATCGTGCCATAGCAACCAGCAGGGCAGCGACTATCTCTTCACGGCCTATCGCATTTCCCGCTTCAGCGGCACCCCGGTCGAATGAGTGGGGAGATTTGACGTTTGAGCCCGATTTTCCTGTCTCGGCTGCTTTTCGACCTCATTGCAGCCGGTCTCTTGCTGTTCGGCCTTTCCTATTGGTGGCTCGGCAACGTCGCGCATGAGGTGGCAGGGACCGCCATGTTCCTGCTTCTCATCGTGCATAATGCCTTCAATCGGAGATGGTACGGTACGGCCATAAAAGGCTCCGGCGAGCCGCGCAGCCTGTTCAACATCGTGGTGACGTTCCTGCTGATGTTGGCGATGCTGGTGCTTCTCGTCACCAGTGTGCTCATTTCAAATGCGCTGTCGGGCGTCATGTCCGCCTACAGCGGATTCACCGTCCGGCAAATTCATACTCTTGCCGCCTATTGGGTGCTGGTGATCGTGTCCGTCCATCTTGGTCTTCGCTGGCCAATGGTCATGGGTGTGGCGCGCAAGCTTACAGGCATCACAAAGTCCAATGCGGTGAGGACCGTCTTGCTCCGCGTGATCGCGGTCGCCATCGGGATACATGGTGTATGGAGTTCGTTCGAGCTGGCGATTGGCACGAAGCTGTCCATGCAAATGACGCTCGATTGGTGGAACTTCGAAGAGTCCGTGGTCGGATTTTTCATCCACTGCATCGCAATAGCCGGCCTCTATATGTGCCTGACCTCCTACGGAATGACGTGGCTTCAGGCGCGGAAGCGCAGGCCCAGGTCAGCCGCCGCGGTAGCGGAGAATGTCCACCAGTAGGGCCAGAGCCGGCGACTGGTGCCGCCGGCTCGGATAGTAGAGGTGATAGCCGGGAAAATAGGGGCACCAATCTTCCAGAACCCGAACCAGTCGACCTTCGGCAATATGCGGGAGCGCTTGATCTTCAGGCATATAGGCAACACCGAGGCCATCCAGGGCCGAGGAGAGGCGCATGCTCAGACTGTTGAATACGAGCTGTCCTTCGCCCCGAACCTTGACCTCCCGCTCTTCCTTCGAGAGGCTCCAGGTGAATACCCCGCCATAGGTCGGCAGACGGATATTGATACATTTGTGCGCGGTGAGATCCTGGGGCGTCTCCGGGAGAGGGTGTCGCTTGAAATAGTCCGGCGAGGCGACAATGGCCATCCGCATTTCTGGTCCGATGGGCACGGCGATCATGTCTTTGGCGACCTGCTCACCCATGCGAACGCCTGCGTCATAGCCCCCTGCAACAATGTCGGTCAGGCCATAGTCGATAATGATTTCGACGTTGATATCGGGATGATCCGGAAGAAACCGCTTGAGGGCGGGTTGCAGCACCGAGATGGCGGGATGTTCTCCAGCCGTGATCCTGACGGTTCCGGCGGGTTTGTCGCGCAGTTCGCTCAATGCGGCGAGTTCCGCTTCGATCTCGTCGAAGCGCGGCGTGATCGTCCGCAAGAGGCGTTCGCCAGCGTCGGTTGGCGCGACGCTGCGCGTGGTGCGGGTCAGAAGCCTTATCCCCAGCCGCTCCTCGAGATTGCGGACGGTTTGGCTCAGTGCCGATGGTGACACGCGTAGCTTCGCGGCGGCGCGCGTAAAGCTCCGTTCGCGTGCGACGGCCCCGAATGCGGCAAGGTCGTTGAGATTTTCCATTTCGATTTATTAGTTCACCTAAAAAGATCATGTGGATTATAGCATCTTATCGCCTGCTTCAGCAGGCGATAAGTTTCCGGTCATGAGCTTTGGAAGTTGGGCAGCTACATCGGGCGATCAAGATTCAGGTCCTTGCTGGCCGATTGGTTAGCCCAGCCAAAAGAAAGAGACATTATGACCAGCAATATTCCTGCCGTGACGCTGAACAATGGTGTGCAGATGCCCAGTCTGGGCTTCGGTGTCTTCCAGGTGCCCGACCCTGCGGAATGTGAACGCAGCGTTCGCGACGCTATCGACGTTGGCTATCGACTTCTCGACACCGCGACGTCCTATGGCAATGAAGAGGCCGTCGGTGCTGCGATCAAAGCGCACGGGATCGACCGCAGCGAGCTGTTCGTTACGACAAAGCTCTGGATCGAGGACACGAGTTATGACGGTGCGAAAGCGGCCTTTGAGCGCTCGATAAACAAGCTGCAACTCGACTATCTTGATCTTTGGTTGATCCATCAACCCTATGGCGACGTATACGGTGCCTGGCGGGCGATGGAGGAGCTACACCGCGATGGACGCATTCGCGCGATCGGGGTGAGTAACTTCCATCCTGACCGCCTGGTGGATTTTGTGCTTCACAACGAGATCAGCCCTGCGGTGAACCAGATCGAGATTCATCCTTTCCATCAGCAGGATGATGCGCAGAACATCCTGGAGGAACACAAGGTTCAGCCCGAAGCGTGGGGGCCGTTTGCCGAGGGCAAGAACGGACTCTTCTCCAACGACGTGCTCCAGTCGATCGCCCGAAAGCACGGGAAGAGTATCGCACAGGTCGTTCTGCGTTGGTTGAATCAACGCAAGATCATTGCCATCCCCAAGTCGGTGCGCAAGGAACGAATGGCCGAGAACTTCGCGATTTTCGATTTCCAGCTTGATAACGAAGACCTCGCCACCATCGCCAGGCTCGATCAGAAGGCCAGTAGCTTCTTCGATCATCGCGACCCGGCAATGGTGAAGTGGCTCGGCACGCGCAAGCTTTGAGTTGAAAGTCTCTGCTTCGCAGCGGTGGAGGGATTCACGGCCGCATGCTCAAAGATCGAAGTCTAGCAGGGTGCGCAAAAGTGGTTCCGGTTTTGCGCAAAATCACTGCGTCAGCTCACAGTACACGACAACAAGGAAACCAGGACGTGGAGCGCTGCTCCAAACCTCGCCGGGGCCTTTAGGCCCCGGACCACATTGATTTGATATTGAAAGAAAAAGTGGGGGTCCGGGGGTATCGTCCCCTCGGGAAGGTGCGGACGGCAGTCCGCCATTCTCCACCAACTGTCGTGTCCTGTGGCGTCATGTGTAGACGGCCCCTGCATTGCAAGGAGATTTTTGCCGCGCGCTATCAACGCCGCCAGCCATGTGCCTTTTTCGGCGCGCCGCCGCCACAGGCTAGAGGTGGCGCCGACCACCAGGAGGGATCGCAGATAGCGGTCTCTCGCCTTGGTGATCGGTCCCAGTACGGTTTTGCCGCCGGTGGAATTCTGTGACGGCACCAACCCCAGCCAGGCCGCAAAATCCCGACCTGATTCGGCAAAATGTGTCCGCAGCGCATTGCCGAGCATCGTGCGCTGGGTGATCAGCAGGCGTCGGGTGCGATGGAGCATCTTGCAACGCCGGTGTGCAGGGGCCGTCCACCCCATCAGATTTAACGCACGCTGGTCTAGTGCCGCGCTTGAAAGATGGTTCAGTCCGACTTTCAGCAGTCTGACTGACATGCTCGCATCAGAAAGACGCCCGTGATATCGTCCGGTCGCTTTTTGAGAACAAGGATTTGATCCCGTGGCAGCCAATTTTCAGAAACTGCAGGCCTCATCCCGGTCGTTCTGGCATTCCCTGCGCCGTTTCCTGCGAGATCACCCGCACCTGCTGACCTCGCCGTCACAGCCACGGATTGACGATACCTTTCTGGTCGAATTCCCTAAAAGCGGCATTACCTGGCTGACGTTCCTGATTGCTTCGGTCAATTTGCAGAAAAGCGGTGTGGACCGAAAGCCGACCTTCTTTGCGATCAATGATACGGTACCCGACATTCACAGCTCGCGGCATCTGCCGCCGCCGTTGCCGTTTCCGGGGCATCGCATGATCAAAAGCCATGCTCCTTATAATCCTTTGTATAACAAGGTTATTTATCTGGTCCGCGACCCTCGTGACGTGATGGCCTCGTACCATGCCTTTGCCAGTAAACTGGGCTGGTATCATGGCTCGCTGGGTGAAATGATCCGGGACCGGGAGTTCGGGATCGAGGCCTGGTGCGCCCACGCGCAAAGCTGGCTGACGCAGACCCGCCCCAGCGTGTCGTTCAGCGTCGTGCGCTATGAAGACCTGCTGGCCGATCCGGCAGCGGTCCTGCGGCACGTTTACGATCTGCTTGGCTTTGCGATCGAAGAGGATGTCATTCAGATGGCGGTGCAGGCGGGCTCCTTTTCCGTCATGAAGGAAAATGAAGCCTTCTGTGCCGAAAAGAACCTGACCTTGCCCAAGGGTTTTACCTTTGTCCGCAAGGGAGGCAGCTCGCACAAGGACGCGATGACTGCCGAACACACCGACTACATCAATCGGGTGGCCGGGGACACGATGAAGGTGTTTGGCTACACCGTATAGAGCAGTGAGCGCAAAAGTGGGAACCGGTTTTGCGCATCATCACTGCGGCACATAAGATAGAGCAGTGAGCGCAAAAGTGGGAACCGGTTTTCGCGTACTGGTCCAGCCCGTTTATCGGACCTTGCGGATTCCAGGGCGCTGAAACAGCGGCAGGCCATAGCGTTTGGCAAACAGCTTCAGGCTTTTCAGGTGCATGGAATGGGCGCGGGTCCAGCGCAGGCTGCCACCGCTCTGGCGACGGTGGTCGTGGATAAAGCGGACCGCTGGCAGCAACTGGACCCGATACCCGTGCCGGTGAATGCGGGCGCACAAGTCCACGTCGTCCATATAGAGGAAATAGGACTCGTCCATCGCACCAGCCTGTTCGAACACATCCCGTCGTACGATCAGGCCGGTTCCCATCACCCAATCCACATCAAAGGGGGCTGTTCTGGGATGGTCCATCAGCAAGTGGCTGCGGTTGAGCCGGTTGAACGGGAAAAGACGTTTCAGAGGTGACCTGCGAACCGCCACATCCAGTGCCGAATAAAATGTCCGTGCCGAATATTGCAAAGATCCATCCGGATTGATCAGCTCGGCCCCCACCAGTCCGACATCCGGATGCGCGTCCAGATAGGTCAATGCGATGTGTAAATTGGCGGTTTCAGGGACGCAATCGGGATTCAGCACCAGAATGTAAGGCGCCGTCCCGGCGCGTGCGCCGATGTTCACCCCGGACCCAAATCCGCCATTGGTCGGTGACAGGATCAGGTCAACATCAGGGGGCAAGCTGTCTTTCAGGCGCTGCCCCGATCCATCGGGCGACAGATTGTCAACCACATGGATATTCTGTGGTCGGACTTGCCCCTGTTCCAGCAAACGGGTGACACACTTCATCGTATCGTCGTAGGTTTTGTAATGTACAATGACAATATCGACGCGCGCCGAATCGACCATACTGGCTGCCCTGTTCGGATCGTCACACATGCAAAGCCCTGACATTCAAGCGTTTTCCCGATGAAGGTGAACTTTACCATGTAGAGGGCAGAGAGGCCAGTACCGAGCATGTCGCAGCCGCACTATGCCAATGCCATGGAAGCGCCGATGATTTTCCCGAGTTTTGGGTTTGTGCCCCGTACTGCAAATGAACAGGAGAAAAATCCTGCGCGCATCGATGGATTGCCTTCTGCCGTGAAATAATATTCTACTATCGGCCTTTATGGCTGGCGATGATTTCACGACTCTGGATGAAAGATACTTCCGTAAGCCGGAACCCTGATGCGGTTTTTTACGTCTCCTGTGTGGTGCACCCTATGCTTTTTTGTGTGTGTTGCTAAAATAGCACAGTCCGGTATCCCTGCCTCATCAATGGGTGCCTGACGTGCTGTCGAAGTGGAATCGTGTTGTATCCCATATGGATAAGGGTGTTTGTGTTGGGCTTTGGTGTCGCCCGTATCCCTTTCCGGTACCGGCTGCAGTGCGGGATATGCACGCTATTGCCTCGGGAAAAGAACGTGTAACGCGGTTGTTTTACTGGCACAAATCGGGCATATATGGTCTGCAAATTCCTTTACTGACAGGTGGTGACATGTCTGTGAAAAAACTCGTTCTCGCTTCTGTGATGGCTGCCAGCATGGCGCTGGCTCCGGCCCTGGTTCATGCGCAGGCTGTTGGCGGTGCTGCTGGTGCTGGCACGACCGGTAGCGGTGCAGGCGCTGGTGCAGGCGCTGGTGCTGGTGCAGGTGCTGGTGCAGGCGCTGGTGCTGGTGCAGGCGCTGGTGCCACTGCGGGCGCTGGTGCCGCTGCTGGTGCCGGTGCCGCCGGTGCCGCTGCTGGTGGCATTGGTATTGGTGCCGCCGCTGCTGCTGCTGGTGTTGCTGCTGCCGCTGCCGTTGGCGTTGCCGTTGCTGCCAGCAGCGACAGCAACAACAACACGACCTCGGGGACCACTGGTACCTCCGGGACCAACTAAGCTACCCTGCACCGCCTGTGCTTTTCTGGTCCGTCCAGGGAAAGCTGCCGAAGGTGCCCCTCTGTGGGGCACCTTCCCGGTGTCCTGATCGTTGAAGCCCTTGACGTGGCTTCATTTGGGTGACGCTGAAATCAACGCCTGCAAGCGGGCGATCATTTCAGGTGCATCCCACTCGGTTTTTCCAAACAGACGGGCGATTTCGCGCCCTTCGGCATCCAGCACCATCGACACCGGCAAGCCCGGTGTTTGCAAGGTCTGGCTGATCGTTGACTGCGGGTCCAGATAGGCCGTCAGGTGTGTAAGCCTGTTGCTTGCCAACCACGGAACAACCACCCCTGCCCCGCCCTTATCCTGACTGATGGCGACCACGGTAAAGTGCTCGCCTCCCAGCTTGCCCTGCAAGCGGTCAAGCGACGGCATTTCCTTCACGCACGGCGGGCACCATGTGGCCCACAGGTTCAGCAGCACCACCTTGCCGCGAAACGATGACAGTTTCAGCAGTCGGTTGTCACCATCGCTAAAGGCCAGATCGGGCGTCCGGCATGGGGGTTTGGTCTCGATCAGGCGATTGATGGTGGTCGGCAATAGCGGCGTCGTTGCCAGCGAGCACGTCTGTTCTGGCGTCTGCGCACGGGCCTCCCCTCCCATAAGACTTGCAACCGCCGCTACAATGGTGACAATCGCCAGCATCCCTTTGCCCCACCGTTGGGGTGTGTTTCCGGCCTGATGCCTGTGTGCAAGGGTCGGGCGGTTGTGTCCTTCAGCATCGAGATCAGCGTCCATGAGCAACTCCTCGTCCTCCTCAACCAGTCAGATTTGGGGCGGCCGCTTCAAGAGCGGGCCGTCGGCGGTGATGGAGGCGATTAATGCTTCCATTGGCTTTGACAAGCGCCTGTACCGTCAGGATATCGCCGGATCGCGCGCCCATTGCAAGATGCTGGCGAAGGTTGGCGTGATCACCGAAGCTGATCGGGATGCCATTCTGGCCGGTCTGGCGCAGGTTGAGCAGGAAATTGACGCTGGCACCTTCGAGTTTTCCAGCGCCCTCGAAGACATTCACATGAACGTCGAAACCCGCCTGAAGGCCCTGATCGGCGAACCGGCGGGGCGTCTGCACACAGCCCGGTCGCGCAACGATCAGGTGGCGACCGATTTCCGCCTGTGGGTGCGCGAGGCCTGTGACCGGGTGCAGGGGCAGTTGCAGGCGTTGCAGAACGCCATGATTACGCAGGCGGAACAGCATTACGCCACCGTCATGCCGGGCTTTACCCATCTGCAGGCTGCCCAGCCGGTGACCTTTGGCCATCACATGCTGGCCTATGTCGAAATGTTTGGCCGCGACCGCAGCCGCTTTGCCGATGCCCGCGCCCGCATGAACGAATGCCCGCTGGGCTCGGCGGCGCTGGCTGGCACCGGCTATCCGATCGACCGCGAGATGACCGCCCGCGAGCTGGGCTTTGACCGCCCGACCTACAATTCACTCGACTCGGTGTCGGACCGCGATTTTGCGCTGGAATACATGGCCGCAGCGGCCATTACCGCGACCCACCTGTCGCGTCTGGCCGAAGAGCTGGTGATCTGGACCTCGGCGCAGTTCCGCTTTGTCCGCCTGCCGGATGAGCTGTCAACCGGCTCGTCGATCATGCCGCAAAAGCGCAACCCGGACGCCGCCGAACTGGTGCGTGCCAAGGCCGGGCGGGTGATCGGTGATTTGAACGCCCTGTTGATCGTTATGAAAGGGCTGCCGCTGGCCTATTCCAAGGACATGCAGGAAGACAAGGAACCGGTTTTCGAAGTCTCGGACACCCTCGACCTGTGCATTACCGCTGCTGCCGGGATGATCGCCGACCTGACGGTCAACGTCGCCCGCCTGCGCGATCAGGCCGGGGTGGGCTATACCACGGCGACCGATCTGGCCGACTGGTGCGTGCGCAAGCTGAACGTGCCGTTCCGCCGGGCGCATGAAATCGCCGGGGAGCTGGTGAAGATGGCCGAAGATCGCGGCGTGGGTCTGGAAGACCTGTCGCTGGCCGATCTGCAAAGCATCGAAGCCGGGATTACCGAAGACGCCCTTGCCTGCCTGACGGTGGAATATTCGGTGGCCGCCCGTGCCAGCTATGGCGGCACGGCGCCGGATAACGTCAAGGCGCAGGCGGCTTTGGCCCGTCAGCGTTTTGTCGATAGCGAAGGAAACGGTTGATGAAAGCGGGCGTGCAGTTGGCACTCACGCTGCTGGTGGTGCTGGCGCTGGCTGCACCGCTGGCGGCCTGCGGGAAAAAGAGCAGGCTTGAGGCCCCCGAGGGATCAACCTATCCCCGCGATTATCCGACTCAATGACCCCTTTCCGGGGCGCAAGACTGCGTCCCGGTTGCCCCCCTCTGGCAGCCCCGCGGGCTGTCGCGCTTTGCAAAGGTTTTTGGGACCATGCATCATTTTCACTATCGTAACGGTCGCCTGCACGCCGAAGACGTGGCGATTGACGATATCGTGCAGGCCGTTGGCTCGCCGGTTTACATCTATTCGACGGCTACCTTGACCCGTCACTTCCAGGTCTTTGCCGACTCGCTGAAAGAGTTTGGCGGGCTGGTCTGCTTTGCGGTGAAGTCGAATGGCAACACCGCCGTCATCCGCACGCTGGCCCGTCTGGGGGCTGGTGCCGATGTCGTTTCAGGGGGCGAACTGATGGTTGCCCGCGCCGCAGGCGTCCCGGCTGAGCGGATCATCTTTTCCGGTGTCGGCAAAAGCCGGGCGGAAATGGAACTGGCGCTCGACGAAGGCATCCACCAGATCAACGTCGAAAGCGTGCCGGAACTCGATTTGCTGAACGAGGTGGCGCTGGCCCGTGGCGTCAAGGCTCCGGTGGCGCTGCGTGTCAATCCTGACGTCGGTGCGGGCGGTCATGCCAAGATCACCACCGGCAAAAAGGAAAACAAGTTCGGTATCGACTGGACGGCGGCTCCGGCGGCCTATCGCCATGCCTGTTCCCTGCCGGGTCTGGACGTCAAGGGCGTTGCTGTTCATATCGGCAGCCAGATTGCCGACCTGCAGCCGTTTGAAGATGCCTTCCTGCGCGTACGCGATCTGGTGCTGATGCTGCGTGCCGATGGCATTTCGCTCAGCCGGATCGATCTGGGCGGTGGTCTGGGTGTTCCTTATGAAGACGGCAACGACATCCCGCCGCCGCCGCCGGAATACGCCGCCATCGTGCGGTCGACGCTGGGCGATCTGGGGTGCAGCATCAGCGCCGAGCCGGGCCGCCTGATCGCGGGCAATGCCGGGCTGCTGGTCTCGGAAGTGATGTTCATCAAGGAAGGCTCGACCCGCACCTTTGCGATCGTCGATGCGGCGATGAACGATCTGGTTCGTCCGGCGATGTACGAAGCTTTCCACGGCATCATTCCGGTTGCGGAACCGGTCCCCGGCGAAGCCACCATTGACTATGATGTGGTTGGTCCGGTGTGCGAGACCGGCGACACCTTTGCCAAGCAGCGTCCGCTGCCGCCGCTGAAGGCCGGGGACCTGATCGCCTTCAAGACCGCCGGGGCCTATGGTGCCACCATGTCCAGCCAGTACAACGCCCGTCCGCTGGTGCCGGAAGTGCTGGTGGATGGAAACCGCTTTGCGGTGGTGCGTCGCCGTCCTACCTTCGAGGAAATGCGCGCTCTGGAGCAGGTGCCGGAGTGGCTGGCGTAAAGTAAAGCCTCGAGTAAAAAGCCTTGGGACGCGACAGGCGGCGACCAGCAGGGTGAGATCAGCTCATCAGGGGAGGGAGTTCATGGGTCATCCTACACCGTTACCTCCGTCCCTGCCTGACTGGCCTGCCCTGCTGGGGCCAGAGGAAGGCCGTCGGCTGTTGCGGCGGCTGGCCCTGTGCCGGCTGGCATTATGGGCTGAACGGCTGACTGCCGCGCTGTGGTCCAGCCTGACGCTTGCCGGGCTGGCATTGGCGCTGTTCCTCAGTGATGGCCTGCGCCTGCTGCCCGGCTGGCTGCACGCGCTGGTTCTGCTGGCTGTGGTCGTAGCCCTTGGCCTGTTGCTCGTTGGTGGTCTGCGGCGTTTACGGCGGCCCACCCCTGACGAGGTGCTGGCCTTTGCCGAGGGCACCACGCCGCATCAGCCGCTGACCGCCCTGCGCGATTCCCCGCTGACACCGTTAACGGCCGATCCGCTGACCGCCGCCCTGTGGCAGCGGCATCAACAGCGGATGCTGGCCGCCGTGCGAGCCCTGCCGCTCCGCTGGCCGCGCCCGGTGCTGCCTGAACACGACCCGTGGGGCCTGCGGGTGCTGCCGGCTTTGGCGCTGGTGGTGGTTGCCCCGCTGGCGCTGGATGATCCACTTACCCGACTGGCGCGCGCCTTTCAACCGACCCTGAGCTGGGGCAGCGCTACCGAACCGGCAACGGCAACCGTTTGGCTGACGCCCCCGGCCTATACCGGCTTGCCGCCGGTCCAGCGTAGCACCCGCACACCGGCTGAGGCGCCCGTGCGTGTCCCCGAGGGTAGCCACCTGCTGGTGTTGGTGCAGGGGGCTGAGCATCCGGTGGTGCGGATCGACTCCGTGCCGACCGATATTCCTCCGGTCAGTGAAGGCACCGGCAGCCACCGCCTCGACCTGCCGCTGACCAGTGAGAGCAGCGGTGAAATCCGGCTGGAGATTCGCGATGGCAGGCACACCATTGCCTCCTGGCCGCTGGAGATTACCAAGGACCGTCCGCCACAGATTGTGCTGGTTGATGATCAGCAGGGGCCGCCCCCCAATGGGCCGGGCGGTGTCCTGCAGGAACCCTATCTGGCGCTGGATGATTATGGCCTGACCAGTGTCACTGCCGAAGTCACCGGCCCGGATGGCCGCACCCGCCAGCTTTCCCTGCCGGTGCCCACCGCCCGGCGCGAGGCGGGCAAACCGCTGCGCTATCAGGGACAGGCGCGGCTGGATCTGGCCAGTGATCCGCTGGCCGGGCAAGACGTTGACCTGCGTCTGCTGGTGCAGGATGCCGCCGGGTCGGTCAGCGCCACCGCCACCGTGCGGCGGACCATCCCGGAACGGGTATTCCACAATCCGCTGGCCCGCGAGGTCGCCGAGTGGCGGCGCCGGTTGCTGGCCGACTATGCGGCAATCCACCTGCAAGCCGCCGAGGGGCTGTATCAGATCGGCCAGAATCCGGCCATCCGTGATTTCGCCAGTCTGCTGGGGTTACGGGTTGCGGCCTCGGCGCTGTCTGCCCCGGACAGTGGGCGACTGGAGGCCCGTGACGCCAGCCTACTGTGGGCCATTGCCCTGCGGCTGGAAGACGGTGACCGGGCCGATGCCGAGCAGGCACTGGCCGCAGCAGAAAAGGCGCTGGATGACGCGATTGCCGCCAATGCCGACCCGCAAACGATTGCCGAGCGGGTCGATGCGTTGCGGCAGGCGGTTCAGGACTACATGCAGGCGGTGCTGTCGTCTTCGTCGGCGGCCTACATGATGCATCAGGGCGAAGCTGTCGATCTGGAGGCGCTGGGCAATGACAGCCCGCAGATGGACCTTGATGCGATGCTGCAACAGTTGCGCGCCCTTGAAGAAGCCGGAGCCCGCGAGGCGGCCGATGCCTTGCGGGAAAAGATCCGCCAGTCCTTGCAAGCCTTGCGCTCGGCTCAGGCCCCTGATCCGGCGGCGTTGAAGGCAATGGCCGAGACCATGCAGCAACTGACGGCGCTGGCCCGGCAACAGCAAGAGCTGCTCGACAGCACGTTCTCCAAAAGCACCAGCGATCCTTCTGACGATGCGGCCAGCGAGATGCAGGCCCGCCAGACTGCCTTGCGCGACCAACTGCTGGACACGATGACCAAGGTGGCAGGCCAGGCCGGTGGGGCGGCTCCTCCCTCGCTGGGGCAGGCGGAACAGGCGATGCAGCAGGCGGGCAAGGCGCTGGGGCAGGGACAATGGTCCAAAGCCACCGACTGGCAAGGCAAGGCCCTTGAGGCTCTGCAACAGGGCCGCCAACAGGCGCAGCAACAGATGTTGCAGGCGATGGGCGGCGGCAAGGGAATGATGATCCTGCCCGGCGGCGGGCGCAAACGGGCAGGGGGTAATGGCCCGTTGCAAAACGGCCCGGCTGTCGATGACGGAACGGTCAAGGTGCCTGCAACTGGCGACGTGTCCCGTGGGCGGGAAATCCTGCTGGAACTGCGCCGCCGGGCCAATGACCTGTCCCGGCCACAGGACGAGCGGGACTATATCCACCGGCTGTTGCAGCAGTTCTAGAGCAAATCCCGAGCAGATGGACACATCTGTGACGACGTATTTGCTTAAATAACAAGTCATTAGAGCATTTCTCGTGATCCTTGGAGACCGAGAAATGCTCTAGACCAGCGTGCGTTAAATGTGACGCCACAGTACACGACAGTTGGGAAACAAGGACGTGGAGCGCTGCTCCACACCTCGCTGGGGCCAGTCGGCCCCAGACCCCATTCCTTTGATTATAAAAGAAAAATGGGGGTTCGGGGCCTCAGGCCCCGAGCAGGTCCGGGCGGCAGCCCGCTCTTGTTTTCAAACTGTCGTGTACTGTGGTCACATTCACGCACGCTGCTCTAAGCTTTTGTTCTGTCGCATTGTTTATGCGAAAACCGGTTCCCACTTTTCGCACAATGCTCTATGCCGGAAAGGCCATCAGGAACGCCATCAGCTCGGCCAGCCGGTCGCGGTCGGCGCGATACAGCAGGTGGCGGCCTTGACGGCGGCTGACGATCAGACCGGCGATGCGCAGGTCTTTCAGGTGAAAAGACAGGGTCGAGGACGGGATACCGAGTTCGGTCGCGAGTTCTCCGGCGGGAAGTTCCCCGTGACGCAGCAGGGTGCGAAAGATATCCAGCCGGGCCTGATGGGCCAGCGCCGACAGGGTGGTGGTGGCAGCAGGGGTATCCATTGGAACGATCATTCCAGAAGAATCGAAGACAGCGCGGCAGCAAACGCCATCTTCGGCAGGTCGTCAATCGTCCTTTGGCAATAACACCGTCAGGCCGTCAGGCAGGGCACGCATTTCATAATGCAGCTCGGCCAGCATGGTTTCACTGATCGCATCCCGTTGTTGCGGGCCGCCCAGCAGGGCGATCACCGGGCCAAAGGTGGCCATCGCCCGGCGGGCCAGACGCAACACCCGCAGCGAGCTGAGCAGCGGCCCGACCACCACCAGATGGATTGCCTGAATATCGGTCCGCTCGACCAGCAGGTCGAGGCAATCGGCAGGCGTTTCGCCGCCGCTGAGGACCAGCACCTGCCCCTTGGGGCCAACGGCCTTGGCCAGAGCGGTTTTCCATTCACTGCCCAGGGCACCGACGCGCACCGCCACGCCCCCCAACGGCAGCAGGGTGGGCAGATCCTGTTCGGGAGGATAATGGGCGGGTGCGGGACGGTTCATGATCATGCTCGCAGGTCAGGGATGATCTGGTTCAACTGTCCGGTGTTTCCATTCCTTTGTCCAGCGTGTTTGCTGCTGGTGTTTCGGGGTGTGCTTCCGGGCCGGTGTAAAAGGCAGGCCATTCCCGCTGCACCACCTCGCCATCGCTGCGCAGGGCATAGCAACTGTCGAGAATCCCCGGCTTGTGGTCGGCGGCCTGCTCGCGGCGCTTTTTTTCGCGGGCGGGGAAAATGGTCTGGAAAGCGGTGGTGGCGATGGGGCGCAACAGCTCGCGCAGGTGGGTGCAGCCCGCCGCGCCGTCAAACAGCGAGCGGATGGCACGGTCAAAACCCTTGCCGATCTGCAGGCCCTTCAGGCGGTCATAGGCCGGGGCAATGTCCGGGCACTGGCGGAACGGGCCGTGTTCGGTCACCGCCTGTGCATCGACGATGGTCAGATCGTCGTCACAGGTGACCCGCAGCCACATGCCATGCAACGGCTCGCCGGGCTCGATCCGGCCGCGGTCATGGTTGGCAAAGCCATAGGTCTTGGTATCGACCATCCGGGCTTCGATATCCCACAGCCCGTCGTCGCGCTGATAGCCATAACACTCGATCGAGCGACGATGCAGCAGGCGACGCGGCGCGCCGGAGTCAACGGGAGAAAGGGTCTCGGTCATGGTCAGCCTTGCAGACAAAAAGAGAGCTTCTGCCTGCAAGGCTAAGACAAGGGCGTTTACGATGTCACGCGCACACTGTAGGTCAGGGTGGTTGACCCAGCGGCGGGCAGGGCAATCGACCACTCGGCGCGGCTGGCATCCGGGCTCTGATGGGCAGCACTTTCAGCCGTGATCGACCAATCCCCCGGCAGCGAGTCGATCACCTTGACCGTGACCGGAGTGTTTTGTGCATTGCGCAGGACGATCTTGTAGGCCGCTTCATAGGTGTTGTCGGAGACCTTGCGGAAACTGGTCTGGCTGCGGGTGACACCGATGTCAAAGGCTTCGCCCAGCGCCAGCCGCACCGCTCCCTTGTCCGAGGTCGAGGCGATGCCGTCCTCGCCGAGGAAGCGGGCCGCCCCGCTGCTGTCGGCACCATAGACCCGCGCCGTCCCGGCAGGCAGGGGGGCGGACAGGCCTTCGTTGCGGAACGACAGGATTTGCGCCGGGTGGCTTTCTTCCTCGGAGCGTGAACCATAGCTGGACCCGCGCACTTCATAGAGGACTTCGGCAGGCAGCGAGGCTGCTTGCAGCAGGGCGAACTGGCGGGTTTCGCCATCGGCCAGCGTCACCTTGCCCGGCAGGGTGTACAGGTGATAGCCGCCCAGGCTTTCCCGCTGCGGGGCGCTGTCCTGCGGTGCCGGAGCCGCCGCCCCCACCCGTTCGGCCTTCATCATCATCGGGGCGGGCATCGGGACTGGCTCGGCCCGATTGACCTGCCCGGCAATCAACGCCACCTTCGCCTGTGACCATGCTGCACCGCTGCCGTTGGTCAGGGTGGCCCAGGTGGTCAGGGCCACCGACTTGCCGCCGGGGGCGAGGGTCAGCACATGGTCGGCATGCCAGCTCAGCCCGCCACTGAGATAGCGCAGCACCACATCCTGCTCGCCATCGGGCATGCCCTGCACCACCGCGCTCAGGCGGGGAGTGACGGCCAGACCGGCGGGAATGCCGGAAAATTCCGGCTGGCCGGGCAGGCCACTGATCACTGTGCCATTGTTGTCCAGCAACACATCCGGCTGGGCGCGCAGCAGGCGCATGGTCTGACGTTGCGGGGCTCCGGTGGGGGAGGTCTGAACCACAGTGATGGTCTGCCCGACATTGGCGCGCAGCAACTGCTGCAGGTCCAGCGGCGGCTGATAGCTTTGTTCGCGCACCACCGCACCCTTGGGAACGCTGACCTGCACCGAGGTCGGAAGCAGGTCCTGTGCCACGCCATCAAAGGCCAGTGTCCCGCTTCCACCGGCAAGGCTCATCCGGCGGTGGTCTTCGACCAGGGTCAGGCCATTCTGGTAAACGGTCAGTGCCACATCGGGCGAGCTGGCCGTTTCGGCATGGGCCAGCACCGGCAGGATCGAGGCCGCCGAGGCCAGCAGGGTAACGGCAAGAGACGGGCGCGCTTTCATCGGAGTCCTCATGAGTCAGAGGGAAGGAGAAGGGGGAGTGGTCGGTCGAACGCAAAGCATGCTATAGCAGCGGTCGACACCCTTCTGTTTGCACTGAAAACCGGGGGTGTGTTCATCCGCATTCAATTCAGCATGGTATGACGGCAGGACTATGGCGATCGATAGTCTTTTTGGTGTTTTTATTCTGGTTGGTGGTCTGGGCCTTGCCGGCGGCGCGGTGTTCCTGTTCCTGCGCAGCAACCAGCCACGCCGTTCGGATGGCGAGATGGTTGAACCAGGGTTCGGGCCGGGCTTTGGGCGGGGGCCGTCCCGTGGCGAGCCTGCCTTTGAGGGTGGCGGAGAGCAGACCCCGCTGGCCTATCGCCTGAGCCAGTCGCAGGCCGAGCTGGCCGGGCGTCTGGCGCACATGGCCGAGGTGCAGGCCGCCCATCAGGCCCAGCTTGCCGAGCAGTTGCAGGCGCAGGAACGCCATGTGACCCGCGTGCTGGAAGAACGCCTGGCCGACGTCATTCAGCGCGTTGGCGAAGGGTTGCTGGTCAGCAGCGAAAAGGCCGCCGCCCAGATGCATGACCTGCGCGAACGGCTGGCGGTGATCGATGCCGCCCAGCGCACCATCACCGACCTGTCGAGCCAGATCGTCAGCCTGCAGGACATCCTGTCCAACAAGCAGGCGCGTGGGGCCTTTGGCGAGGTGCAGTTACAGGATCTGGTGCAGGACATCCTGCCGCCATCGGCCTACAGCTTTCAGGCGGTGCTGTCGAACGGGCGGCGGGCCGACTGTCTGCTGGTGTTGCCCAATCCGCCGGGGGTGATCGCGGTTGATTCCAAATTTCCGCTGGAAAGCTATTACGCCCTGCGCGATGCCACCGACGACGCCAGCCGCCAGAGTGCCGCCAAGGGATTGGCCAGCGATGTGCTGAAGCACGTCAAGGATATCGCCGACCGCTATATCGTCCCCGGCGAAACGGCGGACTCGGCGCTGATGTTCCTGCCATCCGAAGCGGTCTATGCCGAGCTGCACGCCCATTTCCCCGATGTGGTGGCCAAAAGCCACCGGGCGAAGGTGTGGATCGTCAGCCCGACCACCCTGATGGCGACCCTGAACACCGTCCGGGCCATCCTGAAGGACGCCCGCATGCAGCAGCAGGCAACGGTCATCCAGCAGGAAGTCCTGCGCCTGCTGGAAGACGTGCGGCGGCTGGATGGCCGGGTCGGCAAGCTGGCCAGCCATTTTTCACAGGTGCAGGAAGACGTCCGCCAAATCCAGATGAGCACCGACAAGGTGCTGCGGCGGGCCGACAGCATCGAGCAGGTTCAGGTCGGTGAGGTGGACCAACCAGAGGAGCACCCTGGTGAGTTACCAGCCAACCCGGTGTGATCCGGTGTCCTGACCGCTGGCAGGTCCGGTGTTATTGTCCCTTTGGACAGGGGCGATCGGCCATGCTGGGGTCGCACAGGCCAAAGTGCTTGAGGGTTTCAATCGCCACGTCCGACGCCGGGCCGGTGATCGGCGAGGTCTTTTGGGCATCAAAGCGGGCGGTCCGCCAGGTGCGCTGGGCGACGTACAGGGCCTTGTTGCCCTGCACCAGCCGGAAGAACGAGGTTTCGCCGGTGCCTGCCTGTAGCTGATTGCCACAGGCCATGATCCAGAACGCCGAGGGATAGCCGTTGGAAACACCGGTCTGCATCTGGCCGATGCGGACCGTTTCGCAGCTTTTCCGGTAGCTGGTGCTGTAGCGTTCGTAAAAGCTCTGTGCGGGCAGGGCGGTCATGCCCTGGAACACCTGAATCGACAGCATGTCCGTCCACTGGGTGGCATTCTGTTCCTGTGGGACATAGGCAACGATGTCGGCACCTTGCTGGCGGGTGCGGACCACTTCTTTCCAGCCATCGGGAATGCGCAGGAAAAACTGCTCGCCCTGCGGCGGGGCGACGCCGGTTGGCTGCTGCTGGGCTTCGGCGGCGGAGACACCGCTCAGCAGTCCCAACGCCAACCCGACGGTTTGCAGGCCACGGCGAATCCGGTTTCTGGCAGGGGAGGTGAGGGGTGCGCGCACGGGAAAGGCTCCTTGGAAGAACCCGGAGGACGACTCCGGGGAAAAAGTCCGCTGGCAGGGGCTCGGCGGATTGCCATTCTGCCAATAGTGCCGCTACTATGCCGCAAATCCTGCGCTGGGGAAATGACCAGCTCTTTTGATTGCCCCCTTGATGTGACATTGGAAAGCCCCACCAATGCAGAAAGTCCTGCTCTGGTCCTATTATCTCTGTGCGGTCTGTGGTCTGGCAGGCAGTGTCTGGCTGGGCATGGCCTTTCACACGGCGATGCTGGCAACCCCTGAGACTTCTGCGGAACAGGCGATGGTGATTGCCGTGGTGGTCGGTGTGATCAGTCTGGTGGTGACGGTGGCCATGCCGCTGATTGCCGCCGGACAGGTGAAATACCGCCGGGGCATGCTGTTTCCGATGATCTATGCGATCCTGATTTTCGCCCTGATCCCGGTGGGCCCGCTGGTGGGGATCACGCAGGTGGTGCTGGCGTGGAAGCTACACCGGCCAGTGTAGGGGGGGCCTGTGCGGGCTTCAGGCGCTCAGCAGGGTGGGTCTGCCGGTCTGCCCCGGCGAGATGATCGACACCGAGGCCAGCTTGTTGGGCGAGATTTTGGCTTCCTTTTTCATCACCGCGATGACTTCTGAAATGTCGTCGATGCTCCCCGGGGCATGGCCGCGCGGGATATGGACCAGTGCGGCGCTGGCGGCCAGCAGCGGCATGTGGCGCTGGTTGCCGTCGCGGTCCTTGGCGACGATGTAGCCGCGGGCACGGGACTCGGCGTCATAAAAGCTTTCGACCTCCTGCCGGAACCGCTCGATGACATGGCGGATCAGGGCCTGCGCGTCGTCAAATTCGACATCGCGGAAGGCGGCAAAATAGTCATCGCCGCCGACATGGCCGATAAAACAGCTATCGCGCGGCAAATCCTTGTTCAGGATGTCGGCAAACAGGGTGATGGCGCGGTCGCCCTGCCGGAAGCCGTAGGTGTCGTTGAACGGCTTGAAGTTGTCGAAGTCGATATAGGCGATGACATAGGACGCCGAGCGGTCGGCCATCGCGCCGCCGAGAAACTCGTTGATCATCGCATTGCCGGGCAGTTTGGTCAGCGGGTTCTGATCGCGCGCCATCGCCAGATTTTTCTCGTTGAGAATGCGCAGCAACGAACGGGCGGACAGAAAGCCCTGATACTGGCCATCCTGCACGATCAGCAGGCCCTCGGAGTCTTCGTCAGCAGAGAAAATTTCGAGGATTTTTTCCGCCGGGGTGTTGATGTCGGCCACCGGGCAGCGGACCAGAAAGCTGCTGAGCTGACGGCCATAGCCCTTGTTGGTCAGCAATTCCCGGCCAAAGGGCGAATAGGCATAGGATTTCAGGTCGCTTTCGCGCAGCAGGCCGAGCGGCTCCTGCCGGTCATTGATCACCGGGAAAAAGCTGACCGCCTGTTCGTGACGGACCCGTTCAAACACCGCGCCCAGATCGCTGTTCACATCAATCGGGATGATGTAATCGACTTCCTGCTGGATCAGCTTTTGATCGGAGCGGCCTCCCCGGCGGTCTTGTGCGTTCAGCCGGTCAATCACCCCGCAGGAGCAGGCGGTGCTGGGGGGCTGAAGCTGCGGAGCCGCCAGCAGGTAGCCCTGGATCAGGTCACAGCCGATATCCTTGCACAACAGGTATTCCCGTTCGTTCTCGACGCCTTCGGCGATCACCTGCACCCCCAGCAGATGGGCGAGGTTGACCATGTGGCGGAGAAAGACTTTCTTGCGGGTGTCCCGGCGCAGGTCGGCGATGAAAAAACGGTCGATCTTGATGTAATCGGGCTGGGCGAAATACAGCAACGGGAAACCGGCCGAGCCAGTACCGAAATCATCAATCGCCAGTCGCCCGACCGCCTGCCGCAGGATGTCGAGGCCCTGGGTCATCCGCTCGGACAGGGTGCCCGGCAGGTGTTCGGAAATCTCCAGCACCAGCGCGGTTGGTTGCAGGTCCTGCCGGCTGCGGATGGCCGACAGCAATTCGGCCAGATAGGCGGCATCGTGCAGGCTGCGGCCATCAATGTTCAGGAACAGGCGCAGGTCCTGATAGTCGGCATGCTGCTGAAAGGCGATCATCGCCTTTTCGTGCAGGGCGGCTTCGACTTCGACCAGACAGCCGCTTTTGTAGGCGTCTTCGAGGACGGCCTGAATCGAGCCATACCCCAGCCGGTCATAACCGCGCATCAGCGCCTCAAGGCCGATGCAGCGGGCCGAATGGATGCTGGCAATCGGCTGAAAGGCGATCTCTAGCTGGTCCATGATTGCCAGCCAGCGCGGCGGCAACGGCACCACCGAACGGTGGCGGGCAAAAACCGGCTGATACACCTGCGGGCGATGGTCGCTGTCCGGAAGGTCGAGGCAGGCATTCTGTTCGCGGGCAGCAAGTTCCTTGAGAAGAACGGCTTTGGTTGAATAGTCCCTGCTCGCAGGCATCGCGGGCCCCTTTGCTTGGTCGTAAAGAACCCCGGCACAGCCGGAGAGGGACGGATTGCGCCCCGTATATTGTCGCACTGTCGCGGGAAAAAGCGGCGGGCGCTTTTCAGCCGATGTGCGAGCGACCGGGGTCGATTAAAAAGAACGGGAGGGGAAGGTCAAGCACGCCCACCGGGCGACATAAAAAATTCACATCGCCCGATGGTGCGCTTTGGCCGTTGGCTCTTGACCAAAAAGGGGAATTCTATTGGCGTGCCAATGACAAGACTGCCTTCACCACCGCCTCGGCACCATCGGCGATCTGGCTGATGGTGGCATCGAGCATGTAGCAGGGGGTGGTTGCGATCTTGTTGGCGGCATCAATCACCACCTCGCCGTGGGTGGTGGCGCTATGGGTGCCCCCCATGGCGGCAATGGCCTCGGCGGTGCCGCTGTCGCTGCCGATGGTGACAGTGACCGATTTCAGGACACGGGTGATCAGGGCCGGAGCAATGCACAGGGCGCCGATCGGCTTGCCAGCGGCATGGGTGGTGCGGATGGCCTGTTCAATGTCGGGATTGACGGTGCAGTCCGGGCCGTCAAAGGCAAACGAGCACAGGTTCTTGGCCGCCCCAAAGCCGCCGGGGAAAACGATGGCATCAAAGTCGGCGGCCTGATAGTCGCCGAGCGGGGCAATCCTGCCACGGGCAATGCGCGCAGACTCGACCAGCACGTTACGGCTGGCCCCATCGTCCGGCTGACCGGTCAGATGGTTGATGACGTGATGCTGGGCCACATCCGGGGCAAAGCACTGCACCGTTGCCCCCTGTCGCGACAGGGCCAGCAGGGTCAGGACGGCTTCATGGATTTCCGCCCCGTCATACACGCCACAGCCAGACAGGACGACCGCCACTTTGGGGGCGGCTTGCGAAGCAGGCATCAGGAGTCCTCCGTAAGGTTTCTGAGTGGTCCCCCAAAGTGCGCTCTTTTCATGCTGGCGCAAAGGGGGTAGGGAGTCTTGTCCGGCTTGTTCTGCATCAGAGAGGTTCACCATGTCCACTCCCGCTGCCCGTGCCTATCAGGCCCTGAGTGATCGTTTCCGCCGCCTGAGCGCCCTGGAAGACGCGATGGGGATGCTGTCGTGGGACCGGTCGGTGATGATGCCTGCTGGCGGGGCAGCGTCGCGCGCCGAAACGTCGGCGGCACTGGCCACCCTGCATCATGACCTGCTGGTTGATGGCCATGTCGGGGACTGGCTGGATGAGGCAGCGGAAGGGGCGGCAGGGCTGACCGCGTGGCAGGCTGCCAACCTGCGCGAAATGAAGCGGTCCTACATTCACTCTACTGCCCTGTCCGGCGAGCTGGTCGAGGCGGTGTCGCTGGCGGCCTCGGAGTGCGAGCATGTCTGGCGGACGGCGCGGGCGGAGTCGAACTTTGCGCTGGTGCAGCCAACGCTGACCCACCTGCTGGGGCTGGTGCGCGAGGTGGCGCAGGCCAAGGCGCAGGCGCTGGGCGTGTCGGCCTATGATGCCCTGCTGGACGAATACGAACCCGATGGCCGCTCGGCAGACATTGACGTGCTGTTCAGCGAGCTGGAAGCCTTTCTGCCGTCGTTCCTGCCGCAGGTTCTCGCGGCGCAGGGGGCCGAGCCTCCGGCACCGCAGGGACCGTTCCCGGTGGCGACGCAAGAGGCCCTGTGCCGCCGCCTGATGCAGACGCTGGGGTTTGATTTTGACCATGGCCGTCTTGATGTCTCGACCCATCCGTTTTGCGGTGGCACGCCGCAGGATGTGCGGATCACCACCCGCTACCGCGACGACGACTACAGCGGCTCGATGATGGGCGTGCTGCATGAAACCGGCCACGGCCTGTATGAACGCGGCCTGCCGACCGACTGGGCCGGGCAACCGGTGGGCCGGGCACGCGGGATGAGCATCCATGAAAGCCAGTCGCTGCTGATGGAAATGCAGGCCTGCCGGTCGCGGGAATTTGTCACCTATACCGCTCCGCTGTTGCGGGAGGCGTTTGGCGGCAGTGGCCCGGCGTGGGAAACCGACGCCCTGTACAAGCGGGCGATCCGGGTCGAACGGGGGTTCATCCGCGTCGATGCCGATGAAGTCACCTATCCGTTGCACGTCATTTTGCGCTATCGGCTGGAAAAGGCGCTGGTCGAAGGCCGGATGGAAGCCGCCGATCTGCCCGAAGCGTGGAACGCGCTGTTCCAGTCGCTGGTCGGGGTTCCGGTGCCGGAAGATCGCGTGGGCTGTTTGCAGGACATCCACTGGTATGATGGCGCGTGGGGCTATTTCCCCACCTATACGCTGGGGGCGCTGACCGCTGCCCAGCTGTTTGCCGCTGCCGTGGCTGCCGATCCGCAGATTCCCGCCGGTCTGGAGCGTGGCGACTTTGCGCCGTTGCTGGCATGGCTGCGTCCGAACATCCACGCGCGGGCGTCGTCGCTGTCAACCCGTGACCTGCTGATTGCCGCCACCGGCAAGCCGTTGTCAACCGAGGCGTTCAAGGCTCACCTCCAGCGGCGCTATGCGGTGTAAGGGGGGCTTACGCGTCCCTGACAAAGTAACATCTGAGACAAATCGTTTCATGGGCTGAGTTTGTTAACGAATTATAGGTGGGATGGCAGAATACTGCCGGGCAGGAAACTGTATACGATCGGCGCACGGTGAGGTGGGCCGAGGGGATTGGCTGTAGCAGTTGGGGAGAATACCGCGCATGTCAGGCCGCTCCTTGAAGGTCAGCAGGGTCAAAGTGATGATGACGGCCGGGGCCTTCTCCGGTGTCTTGTTGCTGTCTGGCGCGCTGATCGGGCTTCCAGCTTCCTCTGTTTGGGCCGGAGCGGCTCCGGTTGAAAGCGCGGATGGCTCCTTTGATGCCGGTCTGAAGGCCTGGCAGAACGGTGACTACGCCCTGGCGGCGCGGGAATGGCAAAAAGCCGCCGAAGCCGGGCAAAAAATGGCGGAAAGCGGCAAGGGCGCCCCCGAACCGGGCCAGATCGCGGCGATGCGCAATCTGGCGCATCTGTACCGCTGGGGGCGGGGCGTGCCGCGCGACCCGGAAAAGGCCCGCGAGTGGTACGAACGGGCAGCCAATCTGGGCTTTGACCGGGCACAGTACAATCTGGCCGTGATGTACATGGGCGACTCCGGCATTCCTGCCGACTATCCCAAGGCTGCGGAATGGTTCCAGAAAGCGGCTTCGCTGGGCAGCCTGCCGGCGATGGTGGAACTGGCGCGGTTGCTTGAAAAGGGTCAGGGCGTGCCGCGTGACCCGGAACGGGCGCTGCGCTTGCTGGAAAACGCTGCCGATGCCGGGCACGAGGGCGCGCGCGCCGAGCTGAAGCGGATGCGCGAAGCGCAATCCGACAGTCTGGAGGCGGGGGCTACGGCCTCGGTGGTGGTGAACCCGTCCGCCGTTGATGAGCCGGTGGCGACCAGTCCGGCAAAAGCCGAAAGTCCGGCGCCGGTGGAAAAGACGTCCGAGCAAAAAAGTGAAGAGGCCCGCAAGGCGCTGGCCGAGAAAATAGCGGCACAGAAAGCTGCAGCGGAAGCGGCGGCGGCAGAAAAACGTCAGGCCTTCGTAAAGGCGACGGCCGAAAAAGCTGCGGCAGACAAGGCTGCCGCTGAGAAAGCTGCCGTCGAGAAGGCCGCTGCGGAAAAGGCTGCGGCTGAGAAGGCTGCCGCCGAGAAGGCCGCTGCGGAAAAGGCTGCGGCTGAGAAAGCTGCCGTCGAGAAGGCCGCTGCGGAAAAGGCTGCGGCTGAGAAGGCTGCCGCCGAGAAGGCCGCTGCGGAAAAGGCTGCGGCTGAGAAAGCTGCCGTCGAGAAGGCCGCTGCGGAAA